>Ga0316205_10000456_pt1 | contig 75954 bp, 92 predicted proteins | sample 3monthpyrite_MG_FD_204941 | JGI IMG/M metagenome (GOLD analysis project Ga0316205, IMG submission 204941) | Microbial mat bacterial communities from mineral coupon in-situ incubated in ocean water Damariscotta River, Maine, United States -... | ecosystem: Environmental > Aquatic > Marine >...
GGCTTTTTTATTTTCAGTGTTATCACCTGAATAATCACCCATTACACCCATTACAAATGGAATTTCTTTATTTTGGACTGCACCATTAGTTTCTACATCGTAGGTGATGTGAACACGGGGCTTCCTTACTCTTTTTAGTTTGTCATGAATACTTTCAGACATGATTTAGTCCTCTTTAATTTTTATTAATATTCGTCTTCAGTTTTAACACCTGTTAAAGAACCATAAAAGTCTCTTGCAGAAGAGTCTGGTATTAATTCTTTCATCAGGTCGTCCAGTGGCATATCGCCCCATTTTACCGCACGTTCAAGTATATATGAAATTGGTGAATGTGGTTCTGTTTTGCGAAAAAACTCTGAAATTTCTATGAGTTTTTTAAATGCATCTTCACGTGATTTAACCGGGCCTGATGCTTGTTGCACCTGAGCACCTGAATCAGAAGGTGCAGCTGAATCATCACCGGATTCATCCGAGTCGCCTTCAGCCACTTCATCGGAAGGCATTTTATATTTACCAATATGATTTACCGCACCCAGGCAGTCACCAAGGATATTGATGATATTACTGATGGGGGGAGCATCATTAATTCCGCAGTACTCATCAAGCATACTACCAATCTCTTTAAAGGTATCGATAGATATAGTGATGTCATCGCGTATATTAACAAAGAAGTCTTCGCTGGACTCAGTAACAGCCCGTTCAACATCTTCATTACTAAATCCTAATTTAGATGCTTTATCAGCTTTTGCTTCTTCATCAATAATTTTTTCTACATCTAGTGCCTGTTGATATTTCCAGAAACTAAATGGAGCCGGTTCATTGCCCTGGGTGATTTGAACATTACGAATGGGTGCAATTAAAACACCTTCAGCGCCTTCGCCGTTTAAACCGGTTAGTGATGCGACACGGGTTTCTACACCATCTTCATCGGGAAGCGGGTAAAGGTTGTCCCAGTATTGGTCAATTAATCCATGTATTAATTTAAAGCCATCACGCATACCCTGAAAGCCATATCGACGAACTAACGCTTCTGTATACCAACTGGCAACTTCAAGGTCTTTTGCATTATTCTGTAAAATATCTGGAGCTAAATCGAGAATTTTTCGCCACTGATCATCCGCTTCACTACTGTCTCCATCAAACATATTATTTCGTTCTGCAGCACGCGCAGCATTACGTGCATCTTTGATAGAGTAATAAGGTGATGTAGGGGATGAGTCTTCGCGAATATCTTCGCCAACCGGATTATCTTCTGATATTGGTTGTAATAAGCTATCCAGCTGTATTATTTCTTCTGACGCCATTTATAGTTATTCCTTATGCGTTAGATTATTTCTTATAAATTATATTAGCAAAGACTTATGTAGATCGATTTCGACACACATAAGCTATATAGTTATAAGGTATTGAAATGCTTATGTAAAGCTAACTGAGTAATTTATCGGCATAACTTAAAAAAAAACTTAAGAAATTTCGTCAATTACTTGGAAGATCAACAATCTATGGGTACTATTTACCGCTTGATCTGGTTTTCATTATTTGAAAGACTACAATAGACAGATTAACTGAATAGTTTTTAATGGTTTATAATTGTTTGAGCTAGCAGTACCTTTATTAAAGAATTAAATTAAATTGTCAGGACGATATATTAAATGCCATTAATAGTTACCATTACCCATTCACCCGATTCAGCTAACATCACTGAATCTTCAAAAACATTTGATGAACAGGGTGGAACTCTTGGTCGCGGAAATAATAATAACTGGGTACTAGATGACCCGGAGCGCTTTCTATCATCCAGTCATTGTCAGTTTAGTTCTGAAAATGGCCAATTTTATATAACTGATACAAGCACAAACGGTACCTTTTTTAATGGTTCAGTAAACCCGATGGGTAAAGGTACCAAATTACCATTAAATGAAGGTGACAGTTTTGTATTAGGTGATTATGCTTTCTCTATTAGTATTTCTGCTGCTCAGACTGCTGGTTTTGGTGGCTCAGCAGATCCATTTGCAAGCAGCGCACCGGCTAATAATTCAATGGATGATATATTTTCATCACCTGCACCCGACAATGGTTTCGGACAGAGTGATGCCAATCCGTTTGGCGGAGGTCATGTTTCAAGTTCTGACTCTTTGTTTGGATCGAATTCAGAAGAAACTGATCCATTAGCTGCTCTTGATAAAGCCCAGGGTGGCAGCCTCGGGGGTGCCACTTTAGGTGGTGCCAGTGATCCGTTTAGTAACAATGATTCACTTAGTGGTGGTGGTGACATATTTGGTGGCTCTACTGACTCATTTAATACACCAGCATCTAGTGACCCGTTTGGTGGCCCGACTCACTCTGATCAGTCTGATCCGTTAAATCAACAGATCTCCTGGCCTGATGCGTCACCTGAAACACCGTCAATGGGCGGTGGCATTCCAGATGACTGGGATAACGATGACCTAATGTCATCACCTCCTGTACAAGCACAACAACCTGCACAACCGGCAGCCCCCGTTCAACCCTCAACACCTTTAACTGAGCCGCCTGTTGTGCCCAAACCTGCACAACGTCCTGCTCCAGCAGCTCAAGCACCTGTTACACCACCAGCCGCAGCACCTGCGCAACATAATCTTACGGGTAAATTTGATACACCAGCTAATGAAGTATTATTAGCCCAACATAAAGCTCAACAAAAATTAGAATCTGAACTTGAGATTCTAAAACAGCAAATGAATGATCATAAAAAGGGTGTGCCCAGTAAAGTAACCGTTGATACAACTTTGATTGAAGCTATGGGATTGCACCAGATGAATATGGGTGATGAAGAAATCCAGCAGGTGAATCAGGTGGTTGGTGAAGTAGTCAGAGAAATGGTTAGTGGTTTAATGCAGGTGTTAGGTTCTCGTAGTTCTATTAAAAATGAATTCCGCATGAACGTAACAACAATTCAACCCGTTGAAAATAATCCGTTAAAATTTTCAGCTAACATTGATGATGCTCTGGAAAACATGTTTATAAAACAGGGCAATGCATATAAAAAACCCGTTGAAGCGGTAAAAGAAAGTTTTGACAGCATAGCCGAGCATCAAGTAGCAATACTGGCAGGTATCCGAGCAGCATTTAAAGGGGTTATCGAACGATTTGACCCGATTTTACTTGAGCAACGATTTGCAAAACAAAAAAAAGCAGGTTTAATTCCAGGTAGCCAGAAAGCCAAAAACTGGGAAGCCTATCTTGAATACTACAACGAGCTTGCAGGTGATATAGATAACTCATTCCAGTACCTTTTCGGTGATGAGTTCGTATCCGCTTATGAAGATCAATTACAAAAACTGACGATCGCAAGAAAGTCTCAAAACAAAAATATAGAACAATAGGGATTTTATGAAACACTTTCAATTAATGAAAATTACGTTAATCACTTTTTTATTAACGATGCTTACTGCGTGCCAGTCAATGAATGGAGCTGTAGGTGGTTATTTTGGTCTCGATACTGATCTGGAAATCACCTTTGAAGTTGATGCTGATATAAACCCTGATGAAATGGGTAAAGCATCTCCTTTGTTTATACGAATGTATGAACTAAAAGCTAAAAAGATGATGAAGAAAGCTGATTTCATTGAGCTCTATGAACGTGACAAAGAAGTGCTCGGCGCAGATATGATTGCGGTTCATAAATTAAAGCATTTTAAACCCGGTAAAGCACGTTCTGAACATTTCGTATTAGACCCTAAAACTAGATATGTAGCACTTTATGGTGAATTCCTTGAATTCAAAAATTCCAACTACAGACTCATTATTCCTGTAGTTGCGAATAATGTTTTCAGAAACTCGGTGGTCATTCGAGTTTCTGGAAATGAGCTAATTTTTGATGAAGAAATTGTAGAAGAAGTTGATGATGGTAGTGATTTAAAAAACAAGGCCGATAAAGCAAAAGATGGCGCTGACAAAGCGGAAGATACCGCTGATAAAACTAAAAAATCTGCAGATAAATTACAGAAACTTTTTTAATCAGTACTATTAACCTGTACAGTTTTGATCTGTGCTAACCATTATAATAAATATAAAACTGGCGAATAAAAATGTCATTAGATAGTAAAGTTGTCTGGTCAGAAGGCATGTTTTTAAACCCTCAACATTTCCAGCAACAGGAACGTTATTTTGAACGTTTACTTGAAGGGAAATGCTCTGCTTATGGTGCATATGGATGGGGTATGCATGAATTTGAAATTGATCAACAATTGCTCACACTTGGAAAAGTATCGGTTATAAAAGGCAAGGGCGTCTTTCCTGATGGAACACCTTTTAGTTTTCCTGATGTTGATGAGCCACCACCGGTTTATGAAGTACCAGAGAATACTCACAATAGTATATTATATGTATGTGTACCCGTTAAACGCCCAGGTGCAGTTGATGTAATTGCCGAAGAAAATACTCAGGGGCTTGCGCGATATTTTAGTTACGAGCAGGAAACCCGCGACGTCTCTAATGAATCCGGTGATAATATTTCTATGCACGTAGGTAAATTACGTTTTAGATTAATGTTAGAAACTGATGATTTAAGCGGATACGCCTGTGTCGGCATTGTTCGCATTGCTGAATCCCGAGAAGATAAAAACGTTCTCCTGGATGACAGTTATATTGCAACCTGTCTTGATTGCAAAAAGTCACCAAAGTTAACAGGGTTTTTAACTGAACTAATTGGTTTATTACACCACCGAGGTGAAGCCATTGCAGGTCGACTCGCGGATACAAATCGTGGCGGTACTGCTGAAGTAGCCGATTATATGATGCTGCAATTAATTAATCGACTTGAACCCATGTCAAATCACCTTTCCAATATGAATGGTTTGCACCCTGTCGATCTGTTTGCTGAATCCGTGCAAATGGTGGGTGAGCTTTCAACGTTCGTTAGTAAAAATAAAAGGACTCCAAGTTTTCCTGTTTATTTACACGATGATTTACAGGCTACATTTACACCCGTTATAAATGAACTTAGAAACTGTTTAAGTATGGTTTACGAACAAACAGCTGTTTCTCTTAATCTGGTTGAGAAAAAATACGGTATTCGTGTTGCGGAAATTGCTGACAGGTCACTTATTGGCACAGCTATGTTTGTATTATCAGTGAGAGCAGATGTACCGGAAGATGCTTTACGCTCGCATTTACCTGCACAAATTAAAATTGGACCGGTTGAACGGATTCGTCAGTTGGTAAATGCTGCCATGCCGGGTATTGCGATTAAACCATTACCTGTAGCACCGCGACAGATTCCATTTCATTCCGGTTTTACTTACTTCCAGTTAGATCAACAGAGTGATTTCTGGAATGAATTAAAACATTCAGGTGGTTTTGCATTACATGTTGGTGGTGATTTCCCGGGACTGGAAATTGAGTTCTGGGCAGTTCGTCAATAATATATTTACATAAATAAAACTTTTAGAAATGCCAATTAGCATTCAAATTCGGAGCACATAATGTCATCAGATGATTCTGACAAGACAGTATTCAGACAACCATCGGTAGATGGCGATCGAACCGTTATCAGACCTATGCCCGGAGGGCGAGGTGGTGCTCAACAACCACCGTCACAACCGACTCCACCAGCACAGCAACCGATGCAGCAACCTGTCCAACAGGCTCCACAGTCGCCACCTGCATATCAACAGCAACAGCCTGTTCAGGCACAGGCTCCTGCAGGTTCTGCAAATGCATACTTTAACACCACTAGCGGACTAAACCCGTTAGTTAATGCTGCATCAACTTTAATTGCCGTATTTGAAAAAACCCGTGTTTCTGTTTCTCACCCTGATGTTGGTGGATTACATCAACGCATGGTGAATGAACTTAAAAATTTCGAAAACACAGCCAAACAAACCGGTATTAAACCTGAAGTCGTTTTATCTGCCAGATACGCAATGTGCGTTGCGCTTGATGAAGCCGTATTAAATACACCCTGGGGCAGCGAAAGTGCCTGGCCACAGAGAACATTACTTAGTGTTTTTCACAATGAAACCTCTGGTGGTGAAAAATTCTTTCTAATACTTGAACGTATGAAAGAACAGCCTGCTGAAAATTTATATATTCTCGAGCTAATGTACATTCTTTTAAGTCTGGGCTTTGAAGGTAAGTACAGAGTTATTCATCGCGGCCGGGATATGATTGAACAAATGCGTGATGACCTGTTTAATATAATACGCCGTCAAAGAGGTGAGTATGAACGCTCTTTATCACCCAGCTGGCGTGGTTTAGGTCGAACAAGGAATTCCCTGGCGGACTATATCCCTATGTGGGTTATTGGCAGCATTGTTGGGGCAATATTATTACTCAGTTACTCAGGTTTTAGAGTCTGGCTTTATGACTCGTCTTCACCTGTTGTTGATCAGCTTGATGAAATCGCTGATATGCGTACTGTTGCTCGTAAAACTTCAGAAAAAAAGTAACTGTAAATAAACCTGTAAAGACAAGTCATTAAACTACTTACTCTTTAATTTAAATACAAAATAATAATAGTTAAAAATTTATGAAAAAAATCGCAGAGTTTTTTAAAAATAAAATTGTCATCTCCCTTATCGGTTTATTAGCACTATCCATCATGGTCTGGTTTATTGGGCCAATGATAAAGTTTGGAGAAGACAATTCAGCCCCCCTGGGAAGTGTTGTAGCTCGATTAATTGCGATTATCATTCTGGTAATTTTGTGGGGGCTTAATAATCTTCGCATTCAATTAATGAATAAGAAACAAAATGATGACCTGGTTGGTGACCTGGAGAGTAATCAGGAGTCACTTGTTCTAGACGGTTCATCTGACCAGTCATCAGAAGAAATGCATCAAATGAATCAGCGTTTTTCTGATGCATTGTCAACTTTAAAGAAATTAAAATTTAGTGGTAAAGGCAGCAAAAAAGCACTCTATGAATTACCCTGGTACATTATCATCGGACCTCCTGGTTCAGGTAAAACAACCGCTTTAGTTAATTCAAGTCTTGATTTCCCGTTAGCAGAACAATTTGGTAAAGGCGCACTACAGGGTATAGGCGGCACACGTAACTGTGACTGGTGGTTTACCAATGAAGCAGTATTAATTGATACTGCAGGCCGATATACAACTCAGGATAGTCACAAAGTTGTAGACAGTAGTGCCTGGGAAGGTTTCTTATCTTTACTTAAAAAGAACCGCCGTCGTCGTCCGATTAATGGCGCTATTATCGCGATTAGTATTCACGATTTACTCTTACAAACAGAAGAAGAACGCGTTCAACACGCAAAAGTAATTCGAACGCGTATTGATGAGTTAATGGAGAAACTTGAAATTCGTTTCCCTATTTACCTGATGTTTACCAAAGCTGATCTGGCTTCAGGTTTTACTGAATATTTCGAAGACTTAAGTAAGGAAGAAAGAGAGCAGGTGTGGGGTGTATCTTTACCCAACGCACCAAAACCATCCCAAAGCCCTGACTTTGAATACCTGGATTCAGAATATAACAAATTACTGGAAAGACTTTATTCCAGAGAACTGTCACGCATACACACCGAACGTGATGTAAAGCGCCGTGCTGCGATACAGGGTTTCCCACAACAGGTTGAAAATCTTAAATCAGTTATTGATAGTTTTGTTAAACAGACATTCGTTAAAAACAGATTTCAATTTCAACCATATCTACGAGGTATTTATTTTACCAGTGGTACCCAGGATGGCACACCTATAGATAGAATGATGTCATCAGTGTCTTCGAACTTTGGGTTCGGGCGTGAGAATGTTCAACTACAACATGCACAGGGTAAAAGTTATTTTCTTGGCAATTTATTTAGAGAGGTCATCTTCCCCGAATCAGAACTTGTTGGTTCAAATCGTAAATTTGAAGTCATTATTAAATGGGCTCAACGTGCCGCTTACGCATCTATTGCATTGGTAACCATTGGTTTACTTACGGTATGGGCTGGCAGCATTACCCGACATAATATGTTTATGTCTGAAGTTGCGTCTTATGTCGCTGAATTTAACGCAGAGAACAAACGTCTTAGTCTATGGAATAAAGATTTACGGGTAGTTTTACCAACCTTAAATGCACTCGCTAAAGCAAGCATCGTTTATGACCAGGATGAGCATCCGTGGTTATCAGGAATGGGGCTTTATGATGGCAATGTAGATGATTCCGCAAACGATGCATATGAAGCACAGTTAAGAGAACTTTTTTTACCCAGAATTATTAACTATCTTGAGAAACAAATTCAAAAGGGGCATCAGGGAGGCGACCTTTACAGTAGCTTTAGAACATACCTTATGTTCAATAAAATCGATTATATGGATAAGCAGTTAATTTCAGACTGGTTTATTACAGACTGGACGCAAAGCATGCAGGGTGAAGCGTCTAAACGTAAAGAACTGGAATTACATTTAAAAGCTTTACTAAATCTTGAATTAAAACCGTCACAACTTAATAGTCGTGTAGTGAGCCAAACAAGGAACACTTTACTTCGGGTACCTGTACATAAGCGTATCTACAGTCGCATTAGAACTAAACCAGAATTTAACCAGAAAATTGATATTTTAAATATGTTTGGTGAAGCTGTACGTGACTCTTACACTATCACTCCTTCTACAGAACGCGCGTTGTTAGTACCTTATATGTTTACCAAAGAAGGTTATGACAATATTGACCTTTCTACAAATTCACCGGTTATTGCTGATATTGTAAATGAACGCTGGGTATTATCTGATGATGAAAATGCAAGAGTTGATTTTGTTAAAGATGACCTGGATGAAATCAGTGAGCGTGTAAAAGGCCTGTATATGGCTGATTATATTTCACATTGGAAAAAAGTTTTTGAAGCTTTGAAAATTGCCGAGTTCAAGAGCGTTAAACAGGCTGGTGAAGTATTAGCCAGTTTTACTGACCCTGTGTATTCTCCATTACTGTCAATTCTGCAGGTCAGCGCATCTAATACTCAATTATCTTCGCAATTATTACAAAATATGAATGATGACCATGGAGAAGGTAAGGCTGGTGGTGTTACCGGTTTTATGGCAGACAAGTTTAAAGGCACTAAAGTAGATCAACAATTCAGAGATATGAATGTTCTGCTCAGAGAAAGCGGAAAAAAACCTGCGCCTATTTCTTCCATTGTTCAAAAGGTACAACAACTTCAGGATTTTCTGGGAGAAATATCCGTTGCTCCTGACCCGAATAAAAAAGCCTATGAAATTGCCAAAGCTCGTTACATGAGCGGTGCAGGTAATGCGATTACTTCTTTAAGAAGTTTTTCAAAGAAAACTCCTGACCCGGTTAAACGCTGGTTAATATCCATGTCAGACGAAACATGGAAAATAATTCTGTCTTCTGCTCATCAGTATGTTAATACTGAATGGAAGAATCAGGTTTATAGTCAGTACTCACAGGCACTCGCCGGTCGTTATCCTCTAAAACGTTCTTCTGGAGATGAGCTTGCATTATTTGACTTTAGTGAGTTCTTTAAACCAGCGGGTACCATGGATAAATTTTATACCGAACTCGTTAAACCTTTTATAAATACGCGTAAAGGCTGGTCTAATCGTGTAGTTGATAACCACTCATTAGGTTTGAGTTCTGCAACTTTAAAACAGATAAAACGTGCACAAACCATCAAAAATGTATTCTTTAGAAAGAACCCTGAAGTACCCAGTGTATCATTTCAGTTAAAGCCTTATAAGATGGATAAAATTGATGCGCGTTTCTTACTTGAAGTAGGTAATCAACGAATAACTTATAATCACGGCCCCAAGTTCTGGAAAGATTTACACTGGTCTGGAGAGGACGAAAACAAACGTGTACGTGTTGTATTTGAAGATCTTGATGAAGAGCGTCATGAAAAAGCTTTTGATGGTCCCTGGGCCTGGTTTAAATTACAGGATAGGTCAAAAATACAGAAAACAAGAAAATCGAATGTTTATCTTGTGACCTATGCTGTTACAGAGTTAGTAGATAATAAAGATAGAGAAAAAAATAAAATTTCGAAAGTTAAGCACAATATTAAGTACCTGATTAAAGCGAAAAGCGTCAACAATCCGTTTAGTCAAAACTTACTGGGCTCATTTAAGTGCCCTAATAATATTTAATGGACTATTTAAAGAATAATTTAGAGATTTACTCAATATGAATTCTGATTTACAAATAGGACTTTATGGTAAATTGCCAGCTTATGGTGATTTCATATTTCGTAATTTAAACTCATCTTTCATTACTCCGTGGGATGAGTGGTTGCAGCATTTTATATCTGGCTCGCAGGAACAGATGGGCGAAGACTGGTTAGATATTTATTTAACCAGCCCAATCTGGCGATTTGTTTTATCGCCTGGTGTAATTGATAGTAATATGTGGGCAGGTTTAATGATGCCTAGTGTTGACAGGGTTGGCCGTTATTTTCCTATCAGTTTAGTTAAACCTTTTGAGCCTGATGTGAATCCGGTAAAGTTCATGTTAGAACAAACACAATGGTTCGATGAACTTGAGTCTCAATGCTTGTCTGCACTAGATGGCAGTATTGATGCTGATGCTTTAATAAGCATGGCTACTGAAATAAACATTACAGCTAATGAAAATTACCTGCCTACTTTTAACCTGGGTGAAATGGGCCCGATGTTATTTGGTTTAGGGTCGGATTCTGAGCAGATGAAAACTGCATTACCTTACATTCTTAGTGCGGCTTTAACATCTGGTTTATCAAGTTATAGTATATGGCAAACATCAGGCTCACAATTAATAAGCCCGATGTTATTTAGTTGTCAGGGATTACCACCCATAGGTGGCATTGCTTCCATGATAGATGGACAGTGGCAACAAAGAGACTGGAAAATTCCCTACAACTTACAAAATCTGGAAACTGATTTATGAGTGATACAACGATCAGACGCCCCATTCGCTGGAGTTCCGTAGAGGAAACCAATGTGGGCATGGTCAGAGAAGTTAATGAGGATTCAATTATCTCATTGCCTGAGGTGCAACTTTGGGCTGTAGCAGATGGTATGGGTGGTTATGAAGCAGGCAATGTCGCCAGCAATATGATTGTTAAATCTCTCTCTGAAGTTACAAACAAATCAACTTTGAATGGATTTATTGATTCTGTTGAAGATAGATTAATTGATGTTAATCACCGTATTCTTGAATACGCTGATATTATGCTCGATGGCCGCACTCTAGGTAGCACCATAGTTACCCTGGCAATTAAAGGTCATGTAGGGATTTGTTTATGGGCAGGGGATTCGCGACTCTATCGTTTTCGCAATAATAACTTTATACAGTTATCACGAGACCACAGCCAGGTTGAAGAACTTGTACAACAAGGTTTCTTAACTCCTGAAGAAGCTGAAGTACACCCGGATTCAAATGTAATTACACGAGCTATAGGTGCAAGCCCTGATATTTATATTGATATAAATGTTTTTAGTGTACAACTTGGTGACACTTTTTTACTTTGCAGTGATGGCCTTTATAATATGGTGCCTAAAGATGAGATCACTCAGATTCTATCCAGCTTACCTCTACAGGAAGCAATAGATACATTAATACAGAAAGCACTTGATAATGGTGCTAATGACAATGTATCGGTAATACTGGTAAAGGGTGAACCTGATGCCGCCTATTCAACCCAAGTAATATTGCAGGAACAAGTTGATTCATAATGAGTGAAAACGAATCAGATAAAACAAAAATAAAAAGACCTGCATCAAAAACGCCGGTTTCAGAAGATGCCACACGTATAGCACCCACTGGAAAGCCTGCCAACAATGCAGATTCCAATGACAAAACACGTATAGCTCCAGCAAAGAAAACACCAGCTCCGGCTGTTGATAATGATAAAACTCGTGTAGCTCAACAAGGAAGACCTGCGCCGGTTTCTGATGATAAAACCAGGGTAGCACCTCCAAAGCAAACAGCTCCCACATCGGATGTTACCCAGTTCAACCCTAATGTAGTTGCACCAGAAGATAAAACTAGAATTGCTCCCGCATCAAGTCCAGCTGAAATTCCCGGTAGCATTGACCCAACCTTATCTACTGGACAGTTTTTAGCGTCTGAAGTTAAAGTCGGTGAACACGGTATTTTAAAAGATCGTTTTGTACTAGAAAGTGTTCTCGGTGCAGGCGGTATGGGTATAGTTTATAAAGCAAAAGATTTACTTAAGGTAGAAGCGCAGGATCGTGATCCATATGTTGCCATAAAAGTATTAAGTGAAGAGTTTAAAGCACACCCCGAAGCTTTTATTTCTTTACAGAGAGAATCAAGAAAGTCACAACGTATTGCCCATCCTAACATTGTAAATGTTTTTGACTTTGATAGAGATGGAGACACGGTTTTTATGACCATGGAGTTCATGGATGGGCAGCCACTTGATCAATTAATACGTCAGTACAAATCGACAGGTTTACCAACTGACGATGCATGGGCCATTATTAAAGGTATGTCATTAGCATTATCACATGCCCATGCTGAAAAAATAATTCATTCAGATTTTAAACCTGGTAATGTTTTTGTAACCCAACGGGGTATCGCAAAAGTTTTTGATTTTGGTATCGCACGAGCTGTTTCTAAAGTTGAACATCTAGAAGATAATCCTGAAGATAAAACTGTATTTGATGCTGGTAATTTAGGTGCATTAACGCCAGCTTATGCCAGTCTGGAAATGTTAGAAGGTGAAGAGCCAGATATTCGTGATGATATATATGCACTAGGTTGTGTGGCATATGAATTATTCACAGGTTCCCACCCTTATAACAAAGTACCTGCAGATGAAGCAGAAAGACAAAAGTTAAAACCCAAACGTATAACCAATATCAAGAAGTATCAATGGCAAGCCATTGAAAAAGCTATTTCATTTAAACGCGAAAACAGAATTGAAACAGTTGAAAAGTTTCTTGAAGCTATTTCTCCGAAACTTAAAGCCCCAAATAGAATGGCTACTGTTTTTGCATTACTGCTTTCGGTTGTTATAACAGGCTATTTCTTATTTATTCAGGAAAAAGCTGTAGACCCTTATTCTGAATTCGATATTCGAAATGAACTTGAGTTAAAAATACGCATAGATTTTTATAAAGAAGACTTAACTGAATTATTAAAAAACCCTACTTTCACTGACCCCTGGGAAGATTCCATCTGGAAAGATATAAAAGATTTACTGGTATTAACTAAAGGTGAAGACCCCTGGGTTCTGGATCAGAAGGTAGTTGCATATAACCTTTATTTAAAAGAAATAAACGGGGCTATAAAAGCTTATAAATACAGAAAAGCTAAACATTTAATTGAAAATGCCAAACGTTATACTGATGAACATGATGTTTTAAACCTGAAAACAAAAGAAATGGCGGATTCTATTGAACGTAACAAGAATCGAAAAGCAAAACAGGCTGAGCAGGATCAGGCCAATATGCTTGCGCAACAGAAAAAGAAACAGATAGTAAAGAAAAAGTTAACAGTCAAGCAAAAAACAGTTCAATTATTTGATGTTGCCTTGAGTAATGTAAACAATCAATTAAAGTGCCAGGGCAGACTTAATATGCGGAATTTTGAAACCGCTATAGATAAATTGCGTGACCTGGATCTGGCACGTTATAACGGCCTTAAAAAGAACCTGATTAACTCTTTGGCTAACTGTATTAAACAAACAGGTAAAGCATTCCCTGAACGTGCACGTGAAGCAAAATCACATAGCCTACGTATTTTCAAATCAAGCAGGGTTCTAGCAGCGATTGAAATTGAGTCACGTGACCCCTGTGATAAGTCACTTGCTGGCCTCGGTGCACGAGGCAAACGTGCTGTTTGCAAGGATAAAATTAAGGAATCGGGTACTGGCCCTGTATTGGTCGTTATACCCGGTAATTCTAAATTTAAGACTTTTGCAATTGGAAAGTATGAAGTTTCAATTAAAGAGCTTAATGCGTTCTGCAAGAAATCTAGCAGTTGCAAGCCATTTACTGGTAAAGATAGTTCAATACCCGCATCAAAATTAACCTTTAAGGTCGTAAAATCATATATTAAATGGTTAAGTAAACAGTCAGGTCAGAAATATCGATTACCAACTAAGAATGAGTGGGTTTATGCAGCTAAATCAAGACGCAAAAAACTTGATGCAAATAGAAACTGTAAGTTAAGTACCCGAGGCATTCAAAAAGGCGGTAAACTGGTATCTACAAACATAGGTAAACAAAACAGCTGGGGCTTAGTTAATTACGTAGGTAATGTTCAGGAGTGGGTTTATGATAAAGGTCGTAAACTGGTTGCCGTTGGTGGCTCTTTTGAACAAAGCATGGAAAATTGTGATGTAACAACGACTCTTGCTCATAATGGTTCCGCAGATATAGCCACCGGTTTTAGAGTTTTGAGGGAATTAAGGTAATGGTGATGAGTGATATTAGTTATTCAGCAAAATTAAGAGAACTCTCAAAAGATTATTATCAGAACCATATTCGTTTAGATGAATATAGATCTCAGCGTAAATTAATAATTGATAAAATTGATGAAGAATTTAATGGACGTAAAATTGAGCTTAATCAGCTAGACACTAGTAGTATAAACACTGATCAATCAGTAGATGATTCATCTGTTTTTATGAAGACCATCGCATTCTTTAAAAATAGTGATGTTGATGACTAAATTTTAATCTTGATTACTGTATTATACGCGGCTGATTTAGCTGTTTATTAATAGAGTAGAAATATGATCTACCTGTAATATCAACATACTGTTGTAAGAATTACGGGTATATTTACTTTATAGCTAATTAATAGTTTGCCGATCCTGTAAAAGGTTATAGAATTGGCAAAAATTTGATTTCAAAGGGGATTCACATGGGTTTTGTAGGCTTTTTTCAAGACGGTGGTACATTTATGTATATCATCCTGGTGGTATTGGCATTTGGCCTCGCCATCGCAATTGAACGATTCCTCTATATCACCAAAACACAGGGCAGAACTAAAAAAGTATGGGAACAACTTGTACCCATGTTAAAAGCTGAAGATTATGCTCGTGCAATGAAGTTAACCGAAGCGGTTAAAACACCATTATCAACAATGTTGAATTATGGCTTTGCTCGTAAAAACACAAATGCACCTCGTGAAAATATCGAATCAGCAATGGAAGAAGGCATGATGGAAGTTATGCCTGAGCTAGAGCAGAGAACTCATTACCTGGCAACTTACGCTAATATCGCAACACTTTTAGGGTTACTTGGTACTATCATAGGTCTTATTGATGCCTTTACAGCGGTTGCCTCTGCTGACCCGGCTGAAAAAGCTGACTTATTATCTGCCAGTATCTCGGTAGCGATGAATACAACAGCATTTGGTCTGGTTGCTGCTATTCCGTTAATTCTTATTCATTCATACCTGGTTACTAAAACCGCACGTCTGGTCGATAATATCGAAATGGCGGCTGTAAAGTGTTTAAACCTGATTGCTAAAGACTAGTCTTAAGGCTTATCTGAAAACCAAAAGCAATTAAAACAGGTATATGAGATACGAATGAAACTTGTCAGGCGAAAACACAAACGTGAGGATGTTGAACTAAACATCACTGCATTTTTAAATTTAATGGTAATACTAATTCCATTTCTTTTAATTACGGCAGTGTTTTCTCGTGTAACCGTACTTGAGCTTAATTTACCTTCTAAAAATGCAATTGCAAAACAGGAAGAGAAAATTAAATTACAACTTGAACTGGTTATACGTAAAGACAGTTTTGAAATAAGAGATGGCAATCTTGGTCGTATTAAGTACTTCCCACGTACTGAAGAAAAAACAAACTGGAAAACTTTCACTGATATTTTGGTTGAAATCAAAGCTCGTTTCCCTGATGAGCAAAGTATTACACTACTTCTAGAGCCTAAAATTAACTATAAAACCCTGATTAAAGTTATGGATAGAGTTCGTTATGCAGATGTAGTACAGGTTTTTGAAGTAACCACTGTTGAACTGTTTCCAAACATTTCCATTGGCGATGCACCAGAGTTAGTAGAGGCAGCTGCACCAGCAGCAAATGCTACAAATAATGGAGGTGCCGCAAAATGATGAATAAATCAAAACGTGCAAAAAGAATGGAACGCCATCATGCACGTCGTAAACAGCCTGCATTAAATCTTGTTTCTTTAATGGATATATTTACTATTCTGGTTTTCTTCCTGTTAGTAAGTTCATCTAATGTTCATCAACTGCCTAAGAAAAAAGATATTAATCTACCGACATCTACAGCGACTAAAGCACCAAAAGAAACATTAATTATATCTGTTACACAAAGAAGCATTCTTGTGCAGGGCAGAGAAGTCGCAATCATAAATAACATCATGAAGGAAGCATCGCCTCTAATAGCAGGGCTTGAAAAGGAACTTATATTTCTGTCTTCTAAAACCCGTGTAGTTAAAGGCCCTGATGGAAAGATTAAAGGCAAAGCGGTAACGATTATGGGTGATGAAAATATCCCTTATGAATTATTAAGAAAAATATTAGCCACCTGTCGAGAGGCTAATTATACAAAGATAGCCTTTGCAGCAATGCAAAAAGCGGTATCAGGGGAAAATAGCTAGTGACTGCTGCTTATTACGAACAGCTGGCATTAGGCTGGCGTCCACAGGGAACGGGTGATTCTCAATTTAAATTAATTACAGCTATCACAGTTGTGGTTGCTTTGTTATTTGCAGTGGTTATGTCATCAATAGATGTTCCAGAACCTGATCGTGAAGCAAAAGCTGTTGTGCCTGAGCGCATCGCTAATTTTATTCTTGAGAAAAAAGAAAAACCAAAACCAAAGGTTGTTAAACCCAAGCCAAAACCTAAACCTATTGCCAAACCAAAACCTAAGGTAAAGAAATTACCTAAGAAAAAAGAAAAATTAAAACCACTAACCAAAACACAGAAAAAAGCCCGTGAAAAAGCCGCAGATACAGGTTTACTTGCTCTGGGTAATGAGCTTGCTGATCTAATGGATACATCTGATGTAAGCGCTATGGTAGGTGGTAAGGTTAAATCTAGCTCAGCATCTGCTACCAAAGCAGCTAGTCATAATAAAGCCCTGTTAACTGCTGATGCGAGTAAAGGTAGTGGTGGTGTTAATTCTAGCGAATACACGACTAGAGTTGGTAAAACACAACTATCACAACGTGACATTACTCAGGTTAAGCAATCTCTATTAACTTCAGGTCAACTGGCTAAAGGTCGTGATGCTGATCGTAAGAGCAAGTCACGAACTGGCGGTGTACGCGCTGAAGAAGATATTACAATCGTATTCGATCAGAATAAAAGCAAATTATATTCAATTTATAATCGTGCCCGTCGTAAGAACCCTAGCTTGAAAGGTAAAATCGTACTTGCAATTACCATTGCACCTAGTGGTATCGTCACTAAAGTTAAAATCGTTTCCAGTGAACTGGGTGACCCTAAACTTGAAAAACGGTTGTTAAGCCGAATTAAACTGTTCAAGTTTGGCGCTAAAAAAGTAGAGCAGGTTACTGTTACTTACCCAATTGAATTTTTACCTTCATAATTAACCATTAAACCCTCAGGTAATGCATAATATATCTGCATTACCTGAGAAAGCTGGTCTTATCCGGTTTTCCTGTACTTTGGGTTTATGTTAAACTCCCGCGCCATGAAAACTGCCGATTTTGATTTTCACCTACCTGAAGAGTTAATAGCTCAATATCCTCTTGAACATCGTACCGCTAGCCGATTACTGCATTTAAGTGGAGATACGATTTCTGATCGTTTATTTTCAGATTTTACTGAATTGTTAATGCCTGATGATCTGCTGGTTTTTAACAATACCCGAGTGATTCCAGCCCGATTACATGGTCAGAAAGAAAGCGGTGGAAAGGTTGAAGTACTTGTTGAAAGAGTACTGGATAATCATCACCTACTAGCCCATGTCAGGGCCAGCAAATCACCTAAAGCAGGCTCTCGTTTAATTCTTGAGCACTTTATACATGCCACTATGCTTGAGCGTGAAGGGGATTTATTTAAACTTCGCTTTGAGGGCGCTACGGGTGTACTGGAATTACTGGATAAATATGGTCATATGCCCTTACCGCCGTATATTGAAAGATCAGATGAGAGCGCTGACCAGGAACGATATCAAACCGTTTACGCCAAACATGCGGGGGCAGTGGCTGCACCAACAGCAGGCCTTCACTTTGACCAGAATATGCTGGATCAACTGGCTGCAAAAGGTTTTAAATCAGCTTTTGTAACCTTACATGTTGGTGCTGGAACTTTTCAACCAGTAAGAGTAGACGATATTAAAGACCATCATATGCACGCAGAGTACATTGATGTTGACGATTCAGTAGTCGAGTTAATTAAACAGACTAAAGCTAATGGCGGGCGTGTTATTGCAATTGGCACAACGGCTGTCAGGAGTCTTGAATCAGCTGCTATGAATGGAGAATTAACTGAGTTTCATGGTGATAGTCAGATATTTATTTACCCGGGTTATGAATTTAAAGTGGTCGATGCGATGGTTACTAATTTCCACTTACCTCAATCAACTTTATTAATGCTGGTTAGTGCATTCTCTGGGCATAAGATAATAATGGATGCCTACCAGCATGCTGTCGAACAGAAATACCGTTTTTTTAGTTACGGTGATGCTATGTTTCTTGAAAATTCAGTCATTAAGTCGTAAGCCCGAAGTCGTATTCAAAAGAAAAAGCATCTCCGTAGGGGGAACCGCTTTGACTTACGGCTTCTAACTTAAGACTGAACAAAACAAACGTATTTATTAACAGGTTAAATTACATTAAGAAGTTACTCTATGTCATTGATGCAATTCAAATTAATTAAAGGTGATAAGGGGCCTCGTAGAGGACAAATCACTTTTCCACGTGGCACAATACAAACACCGGCATTTATGCCCGTGGGTACATACGGCACTGTTAAAGCGATGACCCCGGAGGAGCTAAAAGAACTGGGTGCCGAGATAGTGTTGGGTAATACCTTTCACCTGATGTTAAGACCCGGTACGGATATTATTAAAAAGCACGGTGATTTACATGACTTTATGCACTGGGATAAACCCATTCTTACAGACTCAGGTGGTTTTCAGGTTTTTAGTCTGGCAAAACTACGTAAGATAACGGAAGAAGGGGTTACATTTAACTCTCCCGTTGATGGCCAAAAAGTAACCCTTACACCAGAAAGTTCAATGCAGGTACAACGTGACCTTGGCTCAGATATTGTCATGATATTTGATGAATGCACACCATATCCCGCAACAGAAACAGAAGCTAAAGATTCTATGGAACTGTCGCTTCGTTGGGCTGATCGCAGTAAAAAAGCGCACCAGGGTAATGAGTCAGCATTATTTGCCATAGTTCAGGGTGGCATGCATGAAAACTTACGAGAACAATCTGCAAATGAACTGGTGAATATTGGTTTTGATGGTTATGCCATTGGAGGATTATCTGTAGGTGAACCTAAAGAAGAAAGAAATAAGGTATTAGAGGTCACGACACCATTACTACCTGAAGATCAGCCACGTTATTTAATGGGTGTAGGCACACCAGAAGACATCGTTGAATCCGTGCGCCGCGGTATAGATATGTTCGACTGTGTAATGCCTACACGCAACGCTCGCACAGGTTTCTTATATACATCTACAGGTATTGTAAAAATACGAAATGCTAAATATAAAGATGATATACGGCCTGTTGATGAGAAATGCAGCTGTTATACCTGTCGTAACTATAGTCGTGCCTATTTACGCCATCTTGATAAATGCAAGGAAATACTCAGTTCGCGCTTAAATACCATCCATAACCTGCATTATTATCAACGATTAATGAAAGATATTCGTTTAGCCATTGAAGAAGATCGCTTTGATACCTATGTAGAAGACTTCTACGCAGCACGTCAAAATGAGGCTACATAGGTTAAAAGATTGATTTAAAGGGATTTCAATGAAATCTCAGCTGACGTTAAGCCGCCAAAGTGGCATAATACCGCGCAATTTAACATTACATTTATATAACCCTTAAGGGTGGAGAGTTTTATGAGTTTTTTTATATCAGATGCATTGGCTGAAGGCGGCGCTGCTGCTTCACAGGGCGACCCGATTACAGCTTTGCTTTTTCCAATAGGCTTATTGGTACTTTTCTATTTCTTTCTGATACGTCCTCAAAGCAAAAGAGCCAAAGAACAAAAAGCAATGGTTACCGCGCTCAGTAAGGGTGATGAGGTATTAACTCAAGGTGGGATCCTTGGAAAAATTACAAAAGTTAATGACAGCTTTGTAATATTAGAAATTAGTGAAAACGTAAATATCACAGTCCAGAAAGCATCTGTTGGTTCACTTATGCCTAAAGGCACAATAAAAGAACAAAAATAATTATAAATATTCAAATATTTCAGTGTATTTTCATACACTGAAATATTTGCAAAATATAAAATTCACTAAATATAAAAAACCGGGCAATAAGAATGATTAATCAGTACCCATTATGGAAATACCTGCTACTTGTTATAGTACTTGTGGTCGGTGGCATATACGCCATGCCAAACTTATATGGTGAAGATCCTTCTGTACTTGTTTCACTCAGAAATAAAACAGTAGACGAAGCCACAAAGGTTAAAGTTGACGAGTTATTAAAAAACGCAGCTATTCAAACAAAATCAAGTGAACTCAAAAACAACAAGTTATTAATTCGTTTTGATTCTGTTGAACACCAGTTAACTGCAGCAGAACAAATTAAAGAATTCAAGTTTATAACCCGCAATAGTGATTACACCGTTGCTCTAAATTTGGCTCCAGCAACTCCAGCATGGTTACAATCATTTAATGCAATACCAATGTACCTTGGTCTTGATTTACGAGGTGGTGTACATTTTCTACTAGAAGTAGATATGCACTCTGTTATTAAGAACCTGGAGTCAGATCTTAGCTCTGAAATGAAAAGTTATCTAAGAGAAGAAAAGATTCGTTACAAAGGTGTTAAAGCGTCTGAAGCTACAATATCAATTGAGTTTCGTGATGCCAACGGTTTAGAAGCAGGCTTTTCGAAACTAAAAGCGCAATTTCGTGATTTAGAATTTACTGAAAAAGAAGAAGCATTGACTGTTCTTGCTAAAATCACAGATAAAATGCTTCGTGAAGAACGTAAATCTGCCATTCAACAAAACGTGACTACATTACGTAACCGTGTAAATGAACTAGGTGTAGCAGAGCCCGTCATTCAACAACAGGGTGAAAACCGCATAGTAGTTCAGCTGCCTGGTGTTCAGGACACTGCTCGTGCTAAAGATATTCTTGGCGCAACAGCTACTCTGGAATTTCGTTTAACCGAAGGCACACGACTAGACTGGCAAGAAGCTGAAAATGGCGGCTCGGTTCCCTTTAACGCCAAGCTTTACCATGAACGTAACGGTGACCCCGTATTACTTAAACGTCGCGTTATTGTTACCGGTGACCAGATTAATAGTGCATCATCCACAATCGACACTCAATCTGGCTCTCCCGCAGTAAGTGTTCGCCTTGATGGTAAGGGCGCTAAAAAAATGGGTGAAACCACCCGTAATAACATTAAAAAACCAATGGCGGTTGTTTTCATTGAAAACAAGGTCGTTACCAAAATGGTTGATGGTGAAAAAGTTAAAGTTAGAACACGCAAAGAAGAAGTTATCAATATTGCAACGATACAGGGGCAATTTAGTAAACAGTTCCAGATCACTGGTCTTGAGTCATTTGAAGCAAAAGACCTTGCACTGTTATTACGTGCTGGCGCATTAAAAGCACCAGTTGAGATTGTAGAAGAACGCACGGTTGGCCCTAGCCTGGGTAAAGACAATATCGAACAGGGTTTTAACTCTGTAATGATTGGTTTCAGTCTGGTTCTGGTATTTATGGCTGTTTATTACCGTGCCTTTGGTTTAATCGCCAATGTTGCATTAACTGCAAACCTGATATTAATAACTGCTATCCTTTCATTAATGCAGGCCACATTAACTTTACCTGGTATAGCTGGTATTGTATTAACAGTGGGTATGGCGGTTGATGCAAACGTACTTATTTTCGAACGTATACGTGAAGAATTACGTTTAGGTAACTCTGCTCAGGCAAGTATTCATGCCGGTTATGAGAAAGCATTTAGTACCATTGCCGATGCAAATGTCACAACATTAATTGCAGCCATTGTTTTATTTAGTCTGGGTACCGGGCCAATTAAAGGCTTTGCTATAACACTATCTATCGGAATTTTAACATCTATGTTTACCGCCATTATGGGAACCCGCGCTTTGGTTAACCTGTTTTATGGCGGTCGCAACCTTAAAAATATTTCAATATAGGAAATCAGAATGCATTTTTTATCAGGTAAAACAAACATAGATTTTCTGGGCAAGCGAAATATTGCACTTGGGTTTTCTTTAATTCTAATTCTGGTTTCTATTACCAGTATTTATACACGTGGTTTAAATCTTGGTATAGATTTTACAGGCGGCTATTTAATTGAGGTTGGTTATTCTCAATCAATTGAACTTGAGCCCGTTCGTAGTGCATTGGCTAAAAGTGAATACTCTGATGCTTTAATTCAACACTTTGGTACATCTAAAGATGTTTTAGTTCGAATTGCACCACGCGTTGGCGTTAACAGTGCTCGAATTTCTGATGATGTTCTTGATATATTAAAGACCACATCAACCGATAAAGTTGAAATGCGTCGCATTGAGTTTGTTGGACCACAAGTCGGTGAGGAATTAAGAGAGCAGGGTGGCCTTGCCATGTTAATTGCTTTGTTCTGCATAATGATTTACGTGGGTTTACGCTTTCAGATGAAATCGGCTGTAGGTGCAATCATGGCCTTAATTCATGATGTGATTATCACTATTGGCGTTTTCTCAATTATTCAAATGCCATTTGATTTATCCGTACTTGCTGCCTTGTTAGCGGTTATTGGTTACTCATTGAACGATACGGTAGTTGTACTGGACAGAATACGTGAAACTTTCCGGACTCAAAGAAAAGGCACTGCTGTTGAGATATTAAATATGTCAATCAACGGTACCCTTTCTCGTACTATTATGACGTCTTTAACTACCTTACTGGTTCTTACAGCCTTGTTCTTACTAGGTGGCGAAGTTATTCATGGCTTTGCTTTTGCTCTAATTATAGGTGTATTTATAGGTACCTATTCATCAATTTATGTCGCAAGTAATAGCCTGGTGTTAATGGGTGTTGAAAAACATGACTTCCTCGAGCATGCCAAAGAAAACGAAGAGATTGACGAACTACCATAAGCCATAAAACAAAAGGGCGGTTTCGCCCTTTTGATCTAAACATTAGAACATCTACTTTGTAACAACTTATAGAGAATACAAATGAGCTTTAAGATATATCTTTCTGGTGAAATTCACAGTGACTGGCGTGAAAAAATATCTCAGGGAATTAAAGAAAAAGGTCTGGATATTGAAATAAAATCACCGGTAACTAACCATGAAGCAAGTGATGACTGTGGTGATAATATACTAGGCCCTGAAGCAGAAGCATTCTGGAAAGACCATAAAGCTGCTAAAATAAATGCCGTACGTATACGTAAATATATTCAAGACGCAGATGTTGTGGTCATTCGTTTTGGTAATCAGTATAAACAATGGAATGCCGCATTTGATGCAGGTTATGCTGCTGCACTTGGTAAATCTATTATCACATTACATGATGAAGAATTAACACACGCTTTAAAAGAAGTAGATGCAGCTGCTCAGGCTACCTGTACAACTCCTGAACAGGTCGTTGAAATACTTGCTTATACTTTAAATTAAATAAGCAATTAACTTAAAATGAATATTTTCTGATATTCCCTGGGTAATAATATTTTAACTTCTATTTAAATATAAAAGATGTCAAACTAAAAAGGGCAAACTAACAGTTTGCCCTTTTTTATTAATGACTTATTTCCTGAAAATATGCCTGACTTTTTATTATACTTTCAATCACATTAGCCGGCGTATGTGGTGCCGTCAGTATAGATTGTAAATTCCCATCCGGATTGATCAACATTAAAGCAGAGCTATGATCCATTAGATAATCTTTATCTGTGATCTCACCACTCAACCCTGGTGCTTTTCTAAAAACAGCATTCAATTGTACGGTTAACTGCTTGATCTCATCAATTTCACCGGTTAAACCAATAAAATCTTCATTAAAGTAAGCCACATAAGATTTAAGTAATTCAGGTGTATCCCGAGCCGGGTCTATTGATAAAAAGACTATGCGTGGCGGTTGAATTTTTTGCTGTTGCATAAATTCACTTACCTGATTCATAACTGTCATTGTAGTCGGGCATATATCAGGGCACTGGGTATAACCAACAAATATTAGACTCCAGTGATTAATGAAGCTGGTCTTATTTACTTTTTCTGACCGTTGATTAACGAGTGAAAATTCACTTAATATTTTGGCATTAGGATAAATTGCGCCCTGAATGGTCGCTGGTTTAACATTAGATTGAGGGGGCTCAGGACTTTGTTGTCCCATCCATATGCCTGCACTTGCTGCAATTAGTGCAGATATTGCTAATATAACGCTTTGTTGTTTTTTCATCTAATCTTCTTAGTAATAACCTTTAAATCCACTATATCAGTTGTTGTATGCTTCATCAATTCATTGATATTCATCAAAAGTTAAGCATGTTTGATTCAGTAATATATAACGATGAATATAACAAGAAATATCGAAAAGACACCTGATTTCCCGCCTGTATTATCTATGCCTTTTAAAATACTGCCTTCCTCAATACATTCCCGTATTCTGGTTTCTTTTTTGAATAAATTATTAAAAGATCAGATAAATGAAGGTGAATTAGATTTTCTGCAAGACAAAAAACTCTGTGTGACAGTTAGTGACCTTAATATCAAATATTATTTGGGCCTGAAGAATGAGCGTTTAATTTCTATTATCTCAGATAAAGAGAATGATATTATAATTCAGGCCAATATGTATGATTTTTTGCTCTTAGCTGCGCGACAGCAGGATCCGGATACACTTGTATTTCAACGTAGGTTAATAATGCAGGGTGATACTGAATTAGGGCTTGAACTTAAAAATTTCCTTGATGGTCTTGATCTGGAATCAAAAGGTAGCTTTGTTAAAATTGAATCCGTGTTAATTAAAAGCTTGCCTGTATATAAGAGATTATTTAGTTAGAAATAATTTTCAGTTTTACAACATACCTGTTTTCGCAGGAGTGTCGATAATGAACGGTATCGTTACGAATCCAGTAATATAAAATAACTAACTTATACTTAAAGAATCATAATATCTTAATCTGTATAATAATCTGGGTGCTTCTTTATTATCTTCAAAACCACTTCGGTCATGTAATACATTATTGCTAATTAATCCCCAGCCTGATTGTAATGTTGCTCTAAATATTGCAGGGTCATCCGATTTTAATAAATTATCGAGCGCCTGTACCGCCTCTTGCGTAATCGAGTCATCTTTCCAGATGACATTACGAGCTCTTGCGGTGTAACGCATATGTAAGTTTCCATCTCCCAATAAAGAAAAAACAGGCCCTTTTCTATCTGGGCGAATTATTTTACCGTCAATAATATTTGCCGGAATGGTCATAACATCAGAAGCCATTAGTGCTTTAATATAGTCAGGGTTCTGATCCCTTAACCTTATGTATGCAAGCTCATGATCCATTATGGCATTTTCACCTCCTGATTTTGCAGGTCTGACACAATGCAGGTTTAAAGCATAAATTTGTCGATCAAGTCTGTTGTAATAACCGTCTGTATGCCAGTGAATTTCTTTGTCAGAATAAGGGATATATCGTTCACGTCCTTTAATATTTGATACCTGTAATGAAGTCACACCGTCATCATCTGCCCCCATATTGTTATCAAGATGTTTTAAACCAAATTCATCAGCAAGTGATAATGCAATTCTTTTATCAGGGTTTGTGCCGCTATTACTAATATAAACAACCATATTGGTTTTATTATAAAGATTAATAACGGCCTGTCGTTCGGCAGTTGTTAAATTTAAAGGATCATTAACTTCGACAACAAGTTGTTCGACTCTGTTCGGGTAGTTATCCAGTTTCTCATATCGCCAGTCTTCATAAGACTGGTGATTATCCAGATCATAAGCACTAACCATACTTTTCATTGTGTTGCCTGACATAATGATTCCTCTGTTGATTCCTGCCAGTTCATACCGTTTGTCCCATGCCAGTAACCATTGCAGTAACCACCAGCAGGCATTAGTTTCTGTAATTCAATACTCGACTTTTCAGCTGGATAGGATTCGTTTAAAGTTTTATAAAATAGATCTATAATTTTTTCTGTATGTTTTGAAGGTGGGCTGATACGAAGAACATCCACATTTAAATCTATAAGTTCATCTATTTCTAAAATCAAATTACTGGTTTTAGCTGACTGAGTTTGAATACCGTTTATTACCAGGAATTTTTCATCTTCCTGTGTAGATAATAACAGGCCATCTGGATCATCAAGACAACGAAGCTGGCAATCATCTTTGGGCAGGTTATGCGATCGTGCTGTAAAACATCTAGCAGAGTAAGCTAATGGTAAACGACCATACACAAGTACTTCTGTTTCAACATTATCAGGTCTTTGTAACTGCATCTCTTTAAGAGAGTCTTTTGACAGTTCCACAGGTAATACCCAGCGCTTTAGCCCGTGTTTAGCTAGCATTTTCAAACTGTAAGGATTGTAAATATTTACAGCTGGTCCCGTAACAAACGGTTTACCTTTAAGTAACTGCACCGCAGACATATCATTTGCTTCAACTGTAAAATCAGTGTTTGAACATAAGGTTTTAACTGCAGAGAGTTCTGAATTAGCTTCAATGAGAGTCATACTTGATAATATAACTTCTTTACCAGCAGATGTAAGTAACGATGCTATTTCAAACCAGTCATCACGCCTAAGTAGTTTTCGTTTAGGGCAGACTGTTTCGCCTAAATAAACAATATCAATATTAGTGTTAGCGATTTGTTTATAAAAATCAAATGTAGTTCCTCTATCCCAGAAGTACTGGATAGGGCCCAGTGATAGTTTTATAGTTGATGTATTCATATTACTGCCATGGCCTATGATAGGCACCCAAAGTGGTAGAACGTCCTTCAGATACTGAATGAAGTGTTTGTAACCACTGCTGTTTAACAGTGTATTCGTCTGCGTTATTGTGGCAGTTATCCAGTGCCTCACGCCAGACTTCAGAAACCTGTTTTACATAAGCAGGGCTACGTTGCCTGCCTTCAATTTTAATTGCAGCTATACCTATTTTCTGTAACTCGGGTAATAATTCAATTGTATTTAAACTGGTAGGTTCTTCTATAGCGTAATATGTATTGTTTGAAACCTCAAAGCGACCTTTGCAAAGAGTAGGGTAGGCAGCGGGCTCGTCCTTTTTATATTGATCAATTAAAATATTATTTAAACGCGTTTGTAATCCGCTTGAGGTTTCCTGCCATTCAACTGCACTTGCAGGAGAGCATGCACCAAATGTATTAGGCGATTTACCTGTTGCGTATGAAGATAACAGGCAGCGCCCCTCAACCATTACACATAAACTTCCGAATCCAAAAACTTCAAGAGGAACAGGACTGGTTTGTGCAACCTGTTCTACCTGTTTAAGTGATAGCACCCGAGGCAGCACAACTCGTTGTATAGCAAAATTATCATAATAAAACTGTATTGATTCAGTATTTGTTGCTGACCCCTGTACGGATAGATGTAATCGTAAATCAGGATATTTACTTGATGCATAATCCAGTACACCAATATCAGCTGCAATCAGGGCATCAAACTTTAATTTTGATGCCCGATCAACTGCGTTTATCCAGCGTTGCCAACCATCAGCTTGTGGGTAAGTATTGATTGCGAGAAAAACTTTACAGCCTTTATTATGAGCATACTCAATACCCTCAATTGTACGTTTTTCGTTAAAATTGAGTCCCGCAAAATGACGTGCATTTGTATCGTCTTTAAATCCTATATAAACGGCATCTGCGCCATTATCGACTGCAATTTTTAAAGCTGGTAGATTTCCAGCAGGGCAGACCAGTTCCATTTTTTCGTTCTGTATATTATTCATATTATGCGTATTGAATAGTTTGTTTATTTTTGATAAATTTTGTTTTATCAGATTTTATTTCATGTAGTGCCTGAGTTATTTCATTTATTACATTCCACTTTTTTGAGCACCAGTCTGGTGCCAGTAAAATGTCACTGGATGCAGTTCCAGTAACCCGGTGATAAACTATTTCTCTGGGTGTCATCTCTATCAATTTTGCAGCCGCTGTTACATAATCATTTTGTGATAGAGGCGTGTATTCTTTACGAAACCACTCTCTGGCTAATTGCGTGCCTTTTACTACATGTAATGGATGAAGCTTTAAACCGGCGACACCTTCATCTAAAACACGAGACAGGGAAGTTTCAAAATGCTGATATGTCTCATCTGGTAAACCAAGTATCAAATGTGTGCAAACTTTAATCCCTCTTTTATGAGCTGCATGAATAGCCTGGTAATATTCCTTAAATCCATGACCGCGATTTACTTTTTTAAGTGTTTCATCAAATGCAGACTGTAAGCCTAATTCAAGCCAGATTTCAAACCCCCTGTTCTGATATTCTGCTAATAGATCTAATACCTCACCAGGTACACAATCTGGTCGTGTACCAATAGACAACCCAATGACATCATCTTCCGAAAGAGCCAGATCATAAAGTTGTTTTAATTGATTAATATCACCATAGGTATTTGTGTATGCCTGAAAATATGCCAGATATTTTTTTGCTCCGGTTCTTTTCATGATAACTCTACGTCCAGACGCTATCTGACTGGTTATAGAATCCGGATCTCTGGCATTCGGATTAAATGAAACATTATTACAAAACGTGCAACCACCAATTCCTTTTGTTCCATCGCGGTTAGGGCAGGTTAAATTAGCATTAAGTGAAATTTTATGAATTCTTTCACCATACTTTTTTAATAAACTCTGCCCGAAAGTATTTACATAATCAGATAACTGCATTTGATGTAATTATGGCTCTAGTTAGAAATTGAGAATGATTTTAGTTCGCATGAACAACATTGAGCATTGACTCTGGTCAACTATTTATATTGAATATTTAAGTCTCAATTAATAAATATTAAAAATATCTTTCAAGGTAAAAATTATAAAAACAATAATGATTAGCATATTATTTAATTTATATTAATATTTATCATATTAGAATATAGTAAAACTATAAAAAACATATACTTATATTGTCCAAAGTATTATTGAATTGCATCAATTCATTGATTGATATAGCATCGAATTTGTCAAAAATTAAATGAAATTCAGGGTGTTTTTTGAATAATAAGTGGTTTTTACGAATAAGCCTTACTGCATGCTGCATGGCGTTCTTTGTTATCGTCTTAGGGGCTTATGTACGGCTCTCTGACGCGGGTTTAGGCTGTCCTGACTGGCCAGGCTGTTTTGGCCAGATAGGGGCGCCAGATGAAGCTCATGAGATCAGGCAAGCTATTAATCTATACCCACACCTTGAAGTTCATTCAGGCAAAGCCTGGAAAGAGATGATTCATCGCTATTTTGCCAGCTTCCTTGGTTTACTTATTCTGATAATGGCATTTCTTGCCTGGCGGCATCGCCTCAACCCAAATCAACAGCTCAAATTACCACTTTTTCTGGTATTTCTGGTTATTTTCCAGGGTTTATTGGGTATGTGGACAGTTACACAGCTGGTTCGACCGACCATAGTCACATTGCATTTACTTACCGGACTATTAACTTTAAGTTTATTATTCTGGGTTTTTCTCAAGCACAGCCAGCCGTGGTCACAAAATGAATGGTTAAAAAAAGCTCAGGGCCCAAATATTAATAACTTGATAAAACCACTGGCCAAAGTTGCTGTGCTAGTTCTGGCATTTCAAATTTTTCTTGGGGGATGGACTAGTACAAATTACGTTGCACTATATTGTCCAGACTTTCCAACCTGTCAGGGGGTGTGGGTTCCAGAAACCAATTTCAGTGAAGCATTTGTGTTTTTCAAAGATCCAACCGTTAATTATGAAGGTGGCTCGTTATCACTGGAAGCTGGTGTCACAGTTCATTTTTTACATCGTGTTGGTGCATTAATCACAACCGTCGTTTTAAGTTTATTAGCACTCCTGATGTTATTTAAAAGTAATAACGATCTTTTACGCAAGCTAGCTGCTCTCTTATTGTTTTTATTAACAGTTCAGGTTTCGTTAGGTATTTTGAATGTAATACTTGTTTTACCTATACCCATTGCAGTTGCGCATAATGCAATTGCAGCCGCATTACTTCTTTCTCTGTTACTTATAAATTATAGCCTTAACTCCGGTTCGGCTATTACCTCCCCAAATGATACTAATAAGGTTCTATTATGACTGAAGCCACTTTAAATTCACCCAGCTTAAACTGGCGTAATTATTACAATTTATGCAAACCGAAAGTTGTTTATTTAATTGTATTTACGGCCATCGTTGGTATGTTACTTTCTACACCTGGTGCATTACCTCTTGATACATTCATAGCTGCCTGTTTAGGTATAGGCCTCGCATCTGCTTCAGGGGCTGCTTTAAATCATTGGGTTGATCAACGTATCGATGTGATAATGGAACGCACAAGCAACCGCCCTTTACCGCAAGGAGCGCTAACTTCTAGACAGGCTTTAACATTCGCTCTTTCACTTGCTGTCATTGCAATGATTATTTTATTAGTCTGGACAAATGTTTTAACCACCTTATTAACACTTACCTCGCTCGTTGGTTATGCTGTGATATATACAATGTTTCTTAAACGCTCAACACCACAAAATATTGTATTAGGTGGTGCAGCAGGCGCAGCCCCACCTTTACTTGGTTGGGCCGCGATGACTGGTGAGGTTAATGGCGAAGCATTACTTTTATTTTTAATTATTTTTGTCTGGACTCCACCTCATTTCTGGGCGCTCGCCATAAAACGTAAAGATGAATATGCACGAGCGGGTTTACCCATGTTACCCGTTACACATGGCGTAACTTTTACCAAGTTACATATCGTGCTTTACACCTTAATGTTACTGTCAGTAACTATGATGCCATTTGTAATTCATATGACAGGTTTAATTTACTTTGCAGGTGCGGTTGCTTTGGGGCTTGGCTTTCTTTATCACGCTGTTAAGTTATATAACACCGGTGAAAGTGATGAGCACTCAATGAAAACATTCAGTTATTCCATATTTTACTTAAGTGCATTATTCGGTTTTTTACTAGTGGATCATTACGCAAGAATAATTCTTAGAATGTTTATGTAAGATAAATACATTACCTGTAAAGTAGGGTGGCGTACAACTAACCACCCTACTAAATTCCAGAAGATTAAGGGAATGCAGGCATACTGGGATCAGAGCCACCCATAATTGTTTGTTTATGCGCTTCCATTTTGTGAGTAATATCCTCCACCTTATCCATTGGCACATCTGCCATTAAGAGGATTTTCCCTTCTTCCATAGACTGCTCAAATTCTTTTAATCTTGTATTTTTCGTACTCGAACCAATCATACCTGATGTCCATACCCCGAAACCTGCGCCAAATAAGGTACAGCCTAGTACGATTAAACCCATTACTGAGCCAACCTGAAGGGCTGTAATCGCTATAAGACTACCTACGAGACCAGAGATACCACCTATTACCATGCCTGTTTCTACACCATGAACGATATCACTTTTCTGAAAAATACTGGCTTCTGGCAGGTCACCTAAATCCACACCTTCTTTAGCCATAACATGAATATGTTGCTCGTCAATTCTAGCAAGTAAGAGTTCATCAACCGTTTTTGAAGCTTCTCCCAGATCAGGGAGTAAAAAATAGAGTCTTTTTCTCATTTGGGCTCTCCTGTTTTGAAGTGAGTAGATACTCTAGAAAACCGTATTCAATTACTAGTATAGACAGGCATAAGATCAGATTTTATATATTGGATAAACGGTATATAGGGATATGCAACAAAAAAACCCGCAAATGCGGGTTTTTTAATAAACAAACAGAAGTAGCTTAGCTTTTAGGCCGAGGTTGCTGAAATAAAGAAAATGGCAGCCCCAAGGAAAACCACCAGCATTACCAGACCTATTGTAATAACCCAGGTTGAATAAACAAAACCTTCTTCCTCAGGTATATGCATAAATATTGGAATTCCTGTATATAAAAGATAAACAGCAGCAGCAATTGCAAACAGCCCAACCAGTACATTGATATACAGAACAGGGTATAAGGCTACAAAGCCAAGAAGGAATAATGGCAATGATGAGAATACAGCTAATTCTGTGCAATGGAGGGGGTTAGGTTTAAGATCAAATGTTTTGGCAAACCAGCAGATAGCGTAACCAAGAGCATACACTCCAATATTAAGACACATAAACGCGGCAAGAGCAGCTATTATCGCTTTATCGGGCGTCATAACGAAAAGTGTACCTATCCCAAGGTCCCAACCGATATGAACTGTCGCTATATATGCACAAATAGTTGGAATTAATGAGAGCACAGCGACGTGAAGTAAAATGTCCGTAATCTTAGCGGGATCGCGATCGGCATCACGTAAACATTCTTTAGGTTTATATACATGGCAAAAGTGTTTAAACAGCATTTATTAGTACCCCATATTCATTGAAACATTTACTTATTTGACCAATAAGTTACATAAACATAAGTATAGAACTTATTCTATAAATTATCGGCATTTATTTAATCATTTGAGTTAAAAATGTTAGTTTTTTAGACCATCTAATTTAATCTAACTACTTATATAACACAGTTAATTACGTTAAGTGAAGCAATATATTATAAATATATAAATTATTAATAAATAACGGAAATATTCCCTAATAAATATAGAAAACATTAATTGTCAGTGTATGATCAATTAACTGATTTTATCGAATAAAGTGATTAACTGAGAGGCAAAAGTGGACAATCAAAACAAAGAAGAACGTAAAGGCACGGGGTTTTTAAATGTTCTAAAAAGCACTATGTTCGCTGCAGGTGGCATTCAAACCAAAGCCAACAGAGAAAGAGACTTTGAGCACGGCAAACCATCAACCTTTATTGCTGCTGGCATCATATTTGTAGTTTTATTTATTTTGAGTGTTGTAGGTGTTGTACAGCTTGTTATGCATTACGCAGCACCTTAACTCATTTTTAAAAACAAACAAATTAAAGCGCCATACAAAACCAGTAATAAAATAGATTATTTAACGAAGACGAGACACTTTTAACAGTTTAGTCATATCTTTATTTATTAACTTTGGTTCAAGACTTTTTGGAAAATGCATCATGATGTTACCTAAAGGATCAACCAGATAGATCGACTGTAATTTAGATGGATTTGTTTCCAGTTTAGTAATTGATGATATTTTATCGACTGTTGTATAAATATGCCCGGCAGCCTTGTGCTCTTTATCTATTAATTCTGCAAAGGCCTCATCAGGTTCGGCTAAATGCACAATACCGTGATTTACACGATCCTGGTATTTACCAATACCAATATTAATCTGACGCATATTATACAGACTGGTTTGACAGCTCGAATCACAGCTCGAACCTACAAAATAAAGCATACGCCAATGTGGTGTTAACTCTTCTTCAGTTAATATGGCACCACCGACACCTGTCATTCCCAGAGTATGTATATCAACAATAGGTATAATCAACTCACCATTACTTTTAATGGCGGGTCTATCACCATAATAAAAATAACCATAAGCCAAAATTGCCGGTATAAAAAATGATGCTGTAAGCACCCATAAAGCCATATTACTACGTTTTTCAGGAGACTGATCTGTAACTTCGTTTGACATATAAAACCTTAATCTTTCTTAGTGTTTTTTGTATTAACCACAATGTATATGATAAATAACGTTAATGAAAGTCCGAACCATTGAAATGCATATGCTGTGTGTTTTTCACTTCGCATATTAATTTTTATTGGTAAGGGCTGTAATTTTGTTTGTGCCGCCTGATCCATAATAATAATCATAGGCATTAACTTATAATCTAATTGTTTTTCAATTTCGATAATGTCCACATACTGCAATACCGTTGGCCATTGTAAATAACTATTTGCATTGTCAGATAAAACCAGTGTTTTTGATGGTGCGTGAGAGAGCAGGCCATCTATACGTAGAACTTCTGAAGTCGCACTAATGTCAGGTAAACTTAATCGACTTCCTCCAACAGGTACCCAGCCTCTATTAACTAAAATCGCCTGGTTTTCAGATATTTTTAACGGCGTAAAAACACTATAGCCAGCAACCATATTATTAACCTGATTATCTAGAAAAATCTGATGTTGCAAATCATATTCACCTGAAACAAACACGGGTTGATACAACCAGTTTTCTTCTTCTTTATCGATTGAATCTAAAGAAATAGTAGCTGTACCTTGTTTACTCTCTATTAATGATTGCACATTGGCTTTATACTCAGCTCGGTCGAGTTGCCAGTAGCCAAGTGATATCATTATATAAAGCAGGGCAATCGTTATCAGACTGGGTATAAGTGTTGCTTTAAATTTATACTGATTAATCTGCATACCTGAATTAATACCTGATTTGGCTTTGTTAGAAATGCATACTTTAAATAAGAGGTTAATAAAGTGGTTTTTAAAATTTTTATTATTATATTACTAATTATTGTTTTAGTTAGTTTAGGTTCAGCACTATATCATCTTGTGAACAATAAAGGGAATTCAGATAAATTAATTAAATCTTTAACCTGGAGAATTGGGCTCTCTGCTGGAATCTTTATTCTGCTTTTAATTGGTCAGGCACTAGGACTGATTCAGCCACACGGATTATAAAAAATAGTTGTAAGTCGTAAGTCAAATATTAAAAGACTTACGACTTACGACCTGTTTATTTTTATAACCAGTACACAAATATGTACAGACCTAACCAAACCACATCAACGAAATGCCAGTACCAGGCAACCGCTTCAAAACCAAAATGATTATCTGCCGTAAAGTGTCCTTTCAAGCAACGAATTAAGATTACAAATAACATGATTGTTCCCATTGTTACATGGAAACCATGGAAACCCGTTAACAAAAAGAAAGTGCTACCATAAATGCCTGAATCCATCGTCAGGCCTAATTCACTGTATGCATGGATATATTCTTCAACCTGCAACACAACAAACACACAACCCAATAATACAGTTAGACCTAAACCTAAATTAAGATGCAAACGATTTCCTGCACGTAAAGCATGATGCGCCCAGGTTACAGTTACACTAGATGTTAATAAGATTGCTGTATTTATTGCAGGTAAACCCATTGCACCCATTGCTTCTCTTGGCGCTATAATTTTTGCATTATCAGGGTTAGTTAGTAGTGGCCAAACCGCTTCAAATGCAGGCCACAAAAACTCATGAGTTGCCGCGTTATTTCCTGCACCACCTAACCAGGGAACAGATAATACTCGTGCATAGAATAGCGCGCCAAAGAATGCCGCGAAGAACATCACTTCAGAGAATATAAACCACATCATTCCAAGGCGGAAAGACTTATCTACCTGAGCATTGTAATTACCCGCCATAGACTCATCAATAACTGAACCAAACCAGCCAAAGAACAAATAGGCCACCAGTAATAAACCTATCGGAAGCAGGAGACTCATTTCACCCGCATGTATTGTATTTACCGCACCAATAACCGAAGTTGTTAATGCAACTGTTCCAATTATGGGCCATTTACTTGGCTCTGGTATATAATATTCACCGTGACTTGCAGTACTCATAATAATTAATCCTGATTACTTGAAAGTATTAATAGATTTAGCGGTTAAAGTATTATCTGCCAAATCTTCGTTGTTTTGTTTACTGGTAAAGAAAGTATAGGACAAGGCGATCTCATTTATATCATCTGATAACTCACTATCAACAATAAACGTTACCGGCATAATTTTCTCTTCTCCAGCTTTTAACTCTTGCTGGGTAAAACAAAAGCATTCTGTTTTCTGAAAGTATGCAGCAGCTAAACCTGGTGAAACACTAGGTACAGCATTACCCACAATACTCTTATTTGAAATGTTTCTAGCGATATAACTGATCGTAGTTGGCTCACCCGGATGAACCTCAATAAAACTCTGCTGAGGTTTAAACTCCCAGGGCATAGATTCATTCAGGCTAGCCAGAAAAGTAACTTTTATTAAACGACTTTCATCTACAATGGGAGCAGTTTCAAAACTAACTTTATCACCTGTCTTCCCATTTAAGCCGGTTATATCGCAGAACACGTCGTATAACGGAACCAGCGCAAAACCAAATCCAAACATAGCAACTACAACTATGAGTAACTTACCGATAATTTTAGGATTATCGGTTGTCTGGTTATCTGCTTGCACTGACATATTCCGCACCCGTCCTTATTTAACTTCAGGTGGAGTTGTGTAGCTGTGGAATGGAGCAGGTGATGGAAGATCAAATTCCAGACCCTGTGCACCTTCCCAAACTTTATCCGTTGCTTTCTCGCCACCTCTAACGCATTTAATAACTACGTATAAGAAGATTAACTGTGAGAAACCAAATACAAATGCACCAACAGAGGCGATCTGATTAAATTCTGCAAATTGCAGTGCATAATCAGGAATACGACGTGGCATACCCGCCAGACCTACAAAGTGCATTGGGAAGAATAATACGTTCGCAGAAATAGTAGTTAACCAGAAATGCAGTTTACCCAGTTTCTCGTCATACATATTACCGGTCCATTTTGGTAACCAGAAATATACCGCAGCCATAATAGAGAAAGCCGCACCAGTCACTAATACGTAATGGAAGTGAGCGACAACAAAGTAGGTATCGTGATACTGGAAGTCAGCAGGTGCAATACATAACATTAAACCGGTAAACCCACCCATGGTGAACAGGAAGATAAATGCAATGGCGAATAACATTGGTGTTTCAAATGTTAATGCACCTCTCCACATTGTAGAAATCCAGTTAAAAACTTTAACACCAGTAGGTATCGCAATTAACATGGTTGAATACATAAAGAAGAGTTCACCCGCAACCGGCATGCCTACTGTAAACATATGGTGAGCCCATACGATAAACGAAAGGAAAGCGATAGATGCTGTTGCATATACCATCGAACTATAACCAAATAATGGTTTACGAGAGAAGGTCGGCACAATTGAAGAGACAATACCAAAAGCCGGTAAAATCATAATATAGACTTCAGGATGACCAAAGAACCAGAACACATGCTGGAACATGACCGGATCACCACCACCCGCAGCATCAAAGAAGCTAGTACCGAAGTTTCTATCGGTTAACATCATTGTTACAACGCCAGCCAGTACAGGCATAACTGCAATTAGAAGATATGCAGTAATGAACCATGTCCATACAAAGATAGGCATCTTCATATAAGTCATGCCAGGAGCACGCAGGTTCATGATAGTTGCAATAACGTTTATAGCGCCCATTACTGATGAGATACCCATTAAGTGAACTGAGAAGATGAAATAATCAGTACTATCAGGACCATAAGTAGTGGAGAGCGGCGCATAGAATGTCCAGCCAAAATTCGGCGCAGACCCAAGCCCCATAATGCTCATAACCAGGCTGGCAAGTAACATACCAAAAGCACCCGGCAGTAACCAGAAACTCCAGTTGTTCATACGGGGTAATGCCATATCGGGAGCACCAATCATCATTGGTAACTGCCAGTTAGCTAAACCAACAAAGGCGGGCATAATCACACCAAAAACCATGATTAAACCGTGCAGCGTGGTTAGCTGGTTAAAAAATTCCGGTTCTACAATTTGCATACCGGGTTGAAATAATTCAGCACGAATTAATAACGCTAATGCGCCACCAATAAAGAACATGGTAAAAGCGAACCAGAGGTACATGCTTCCTATGTCTTTATGATTTGTACTAAACAGCCACCGACCTATGCCAGTAGGCTTATGATCGTGATCGTGATGTTCTTCTACTACAGCGTTCATATTTGCCTCTTTTTTAAGTCTAAATTAACGGGCCGCTTTTACATCGGACGGTTGAACCATATCACCAGAGTTATTACCCCAGGCATTTCGCTCATAAGTAATAATCGCTGCTAAATCGGCATCATTTAACTGTGGACCAAATGCCTGCATACCAGTACCTGCTACACCATTGATAACAACATCAATATGTTTGGCAACATCACCGGTAACAATAGCGCTTCCTATAAGACCAGGGAATACATTAGGCAAACCTTCACCACCAACCTGATGACAGGCGGCACAACTTGTGTTGTATGCGGCTTCACCGTGAGCCATTAACTCATCCATTGTCCAGGTCTTATTACCGCTTTCAGCTGCAGCAGCTTGCGCTGATTTCTTCTCGTTTAACCAGGCCAGATAATCTTCTTCTGATTTAGCTTCAACAACAATTGGCATGAAACCATGATTTGCGCCACATAACTCAGCACATTGACCTCGGTAAATGCCAGGCTCATCAACACGTGCCCAACTTTCATTTATAAAACCGGGAATAGCATCTTTCTTAACACCGAAAGCAGGCACCCACCAGGCGTGAATAACATCACTAGATGTGAACAGGAAACGAACCTTTTTACCGGTAGGAACAACGATCTTATTATCTACTTCAAGTAAGTAGTTTTCGCCTTTAGCTTCCTGATTTTTAATCTGCTCCATTGGCGTACTTAAATTACTGAAGAAGCTAACATCTTCACCAACATAATCGTAATGCCATTTCCATTGATAACCGGTGACCTTGATAGACATATCTGAATCAGATACATCTTCCATATCAAGTAGTGCGGAGGTAGCAGGAATAGCCATACCAATAAGAATAAGAATAGGGATAACAGTCCAGAGTATTTCTATGGTGAGGTTATCGTCGAAAGTTGCAGGCTTATGGCCTTTGGCTTTTGTATGAGTAAGAATTGAGTAAGTCATGACACCGTAAACAACGATACCGATTACAACGCATATCCACATTACAATTTGGTGAATGTCATATGCATTTTGGCTGGTGACTGTGACACCTGGCTCTAAATTCAAACGATATTCAGCGAGTGCCGGACTGCTTGCTAGCAACAGACAGACTAGGCCTAACGGCCGGGTTACTGCTCTCATTTTTACCCCCTGGAGTAAAGGTTTTTATAATTATCGAACTTAAAAGTAAAAAGTTACCGATATGTCATTATTAAAATTATCGTTAACTTGAATTTTATAATGCTATTTTCTAAAAACTCTAATATCAGAGTATTATTATTATTTAATGTAAACCCGGTTGTATGCCAGTAGATGGCTAAAGTGAAATTTTTAAGCTCATTTTTTTTATAATTGATGTGAATATAAATAGCTCAATGATAAAAATCAAGGAAAGCTTATGTTTTTATTATTATTAAGGCATAACATAAGCTAATGAGCACAGATACATGCTAAAGTATTTGATATATATCAATAAAACCCTTGTGTAAGTTATTGCCGTATAACTTAATTTGATGCCTTTAAAATCAATTTATCCCTTCTGATTTATTCCATTTTTTATTATAAAAGTTATTAAATTAATCAATTCTTATAATCTTCGACTTATATGTGAAATTTTTACATCTTAAGTATTTTAAAAATACGAAATATGGCCGATAAGCAGTGATTTTTAAGTCTAATGAGTAAATGCATGCTAAAATTCATACAAATAAAAGATCTTATTTCTGGAGACAAACATGTCTGATGTTGAATTCATCAATACACTCACCGACGAAGTGACAATTTCCCCTGAAGCCATGAATCAGCTTGCTGCAATAGTTGATCAGGAATCTGATGCATCCGGCATTCGCATATATGTATCAGGTGGTGGCTGCAGCGGCATGACATACGGCATGACTCTGGTAGAACAACCTTCTCAGTTTGATTGTCTTCTGCAAACAGAAAAGCTTAATTTATACGTTGATAGTGTTGCCCTGGGTTATTTAACCGGCGTGGAAATAGACTATAAAACTGAAGGCCTTAATAAAAGCTTTGTGTTTAAAAACGTATTTGCTCAAACGGGCGGCTCAGGCTCCTGTGGTGGTTGTGGCGGAGCTGCATAAGCTAAAAACTATACACATTAATTAAGGGCACCTTGAAGATGATGCCCTTAATTAAAAATTTTGCAATTCGCAGCCTCATTTACGGGCATTATTATTAAACCCTTCTTATTACTCATATCTCAACCCAACAGCTACCGCATTGCACCCTATATAAATGCCGCGAAACGATTAGGGCTTAACGTTCTTATTGCCTCTGAGGGTAAATACTCTCTCATCTCTGAAGTTTATGACGGCCTGCATATTGATCTTAATGATCATTCAACCGCTCTGGACATCATTCTCAAAGAGTCAAAGCTAAAAACACTAGTCGGTGTATTAGGCTCAGATGACAGCACCGTTGAATTAGCTGCCAAAGTAGCCAGAGAGCTAAAATTACCTCATAACCCTCCGGACGCTGCTCGTCTTTCAATGAGAAAAGACCTGGCAAGAGCACATCTATCATTAGATAAATGCGCGGTACCTATTCACTGTCTGATAAGTCTCAATGACTCAATTGATCGTCAGATCGCCGGTTTGCCCTGGCCCTGTGTTATTAAACCCTTACATTTATCTGCAAGCCGGGGTGTTATAAGGGTTAACAATAAAGAAGAATTATTTGATGCCTGCCTTCGTGTTAAGAACATAATAAATGAATCAGGTGATGACTTTGAACGCTCACACATTTTAATAGAAGAATACATAGAGGGTAGAGAGGTTGCATTTGAAGGTTACCTGGACCACGGGACACTACATACTCTGGTTATATTCGATAAACCCGACCCACTAATCGGACCATTTTTTGAAGAAACTATTTATGTAACCCCATCATCATTGGGTACTAAAACTCAAAACAAAATCAAACAACGTGTTGAAGAAGCCTGTCAGTCATACGGTTTAACAAGCGGCCCCATACATGCAGAGTTAAGAGTAAATGAAACAGACGCATATATTCTAGAAGTGGCCAGCCGCACAATAGGTGGCGAGTGTGCAAGGAGTCTAGATGCAGGTAATGATTTTAACCTGGAAGAGTTAGTCGTTTCACTGGCTGTGGGCAAAACAGTAAAAACACAATCTCCCGAAAATGCTCGTGGAGTCATGATGATACCTATTAAACAGGGGGGGATTTTACGTAGAGTAGAAGGTCTAACTGCAGCAAGAAAAACACCCTATGTAGATAAAGTTGATATTATCATTCGTGAAGGTAATGAGTTAATTCCCTTACCTGAAGGCAACCAGTATCCGGGATATATATTTGCTCAAGCAGAAACTGCCGAACAGGTTACTTACGCACTTAGAGAAGCCCATAAAAAATTAAATTTTGTTATGGCCCCTGCCTTTAAATTATTACCTGGTTAAAATATTACATATTATTTTACACTTTGTATTTCCAGGTATCTAAAAATTCAGAATTAAAAAAATAGCAAAATGCTAAAACCATTTTTTTAAAAAATGATCGATCGAGACATAAGGTAGGAAAACTCAAAAAATACACCTCATTCTACAAATTACAAACTGAAAAGAAGGCATTCAGTTAATTATGCAATGATTGATAATTATCAAACACCATCTAATTGCTCTTACCTTATCAACCAGTTAATCGATATATAAAAACTCACTTTAAGCGTAAGAAACACTTATCTAGAGCATTAAGCGTATTTTCATCAAGGTCTGCGGCATATTGTCGCGCGTCATTTTGTCACTTCTCATCTAAAGCCCATTTCAATAACCTCGTAAAAAAATGATCATCCACGGGATTAATAGTTTTATGTTTATAAAATCAAAAGCACACCTTGCAACAATTGCAATTCTCTATACTGTCATTCCACAAACGATAAGCGCTAACCAGGATGCTAGCTCTACTGAAGCCGTTATTACGGTTACCGGCACAAGAGAAGAAACACTACGTGCAGAAACAACTGAAACAGTTGGTCAAGTTAATAAACAGGAACTTCAGGCAACAAAACCTGCGCATCCATCCGAAATAATGGAACGTGTACCCGGCGTACATATTAATGTAACTGGTGGAGAAGGGCATATGACCTCAATTCGTCAACCCATTTCAACAAAACCTTTATACCTTTATCTTGAAGATGGTATACCCACTAGATCTACGGGTTTTTTCAATCACAATGCGCTTTATGAAGTAAATGTACCCCAGGCATCGGGTATAGAAATTACCAAAGGACCAGGAACATCTTTATATGGCAGTGATGCCATTGGGGGTGTTATTAATGTACTAACCCAAGCGCCACCACTTGAACCTGAATTAAACGTATCACTTGAAGCGGGTGAGTTTGGCTGGAGGCGATTATTAACCAGCGTGGGTAACAGCTGGGATGATGATGGGCTTCGTGCTGATATTAATCTGACGCATACTGATGGCTGGCGAGATTCTACCGACTATGACAGGGGAAGCGCGACAATACGTTGGGATCATTTTCTGCAAAGCGGAGCAAGTTTAAAAACTTTATTAAGTACATCAAATATCGATCAGCAAACAGCCGGATCATCTCGCCTTTCTGAGGATGATTATAATAATAACCCTACAGAAAATTACACACCCATATCTTACCGTGAAGTAAAAGCCACACGTCTTTCTACTGCGTATGAAAAAGAAAGCCACAACACTTTACTAAGTCTGACACCTTTCGTTAGAAATAATTATATGGAATACATGCCCAACTGGTCATTTAGTTATGACCCAAGCATTAAAGAAACTGAAAGCAACTCGCTGGGTTTACTGGCTAAATATCGAATGGATTTCAAACCACTCAGAACACGTCTTATATTTGGAGCTGATATAGACTACACACCTGGTAGCCGTTTAGAACACAGTATTGATGCAGTAAAAACTGGTGATGTTTATACATCATTTACAACTGCTGAAAAAATATATGATTACGATGTTACTTATCAGGCTGTTTCACCCTATGTTCATGTAGAAACATCTCCATCGGAAAACTGGCGATTTAATGCTGGTTTGCGCTATGACAACCTGCAGTATGATTACACAAATAACATGGCAGATGGAGCTCTTGTTGTTAACCCAGACAGTACAAGATTTCCCGTAACCTATAATCACCCCGTTGATGCAAAGGTTGATTTCGCACACTTTAGTCCTAAACTTGGTGCAGCCTATACATTTAATGAATCTTTAAACGGTTTTGCATCTTACCGGCACGCATTTCGCGCTCCATCTGAAGGACAGATATTTCGCCCTGGTAGTAATGATGCCTCGCTGGATTTAGATCCGGTTAAAGTAGACAGTTATGAAATTGGTTTACGGGGTAATCCCTCGAAACAATTAAACTATGAAGTATCGATTTACTACATGACTAAAAAAGATGATCTGGTAACCTTTGAAGACCCTGTTACAGAAGACAGAACAACGGTAAACGCAGGTGAAACATTACACCGTGGTGTAGAGCTAGGTTTAAATAGCCAATTTTCAAAAGACTGGAAATTTAGTCTCAGTTATGCCAGGAACAAACATACATTTGAAAACTGGATTGAAAAGGGCACCGATTTCAGTGGCAATGAAATTCAATCGGCTCCCGAAGAAGTTGCAAATACACGAATTAATTATTCACCATCAGTTCTTAATGGTGGTCGCGCAGAGCTAGAATGGGTGCACCTTGGTGAATACTGGATGGATCAGAGTAATACGGAAAAATACCCAGGCCACGAGCTTGTTAATTTACGCCTGAACTACTTTCCCACCAGTACATTTGAAACCTTTATCAGACTAATGAACGTTGGCGATAAAACATATGCAACCTCTGCTTCATTTAGTCGAGGCGAATCAACTTTTGCACCAGGTATGCCACGCACTTTATATGCAGGGGCAGAGTACAAGTTCTAAAATGAAAACATTTAATTTCCTCATCGGTCTTTTACTATTAATCACCTTACCTGAAATTGGTATTGCTGCTCATGGCGCAGCAAACGCCAAAGGTGGTGACTTAGATAAATGCACAGATATTAATCAGCTACCCACACTCGACTGCGCGTCTGCACCGAGTTCAGTTTTTTCTGCAACAGGTCGACTATGGGCAGCCTGGTCTTACGCCGGGCATGTTTATGTTAACTATTCCGATGACAAAGCAGAAACATTTAGTAAACCAGTTTCGCTAAATGCAATACCAGAGAAAATTTCAGCACATGGTGAAAACCGTCCTAAAATTGTTTTAAATACAAATGGAAATATATATGTTTCCTGGACAACACCATTAAAAAAACGTTTCACTGGCAATGTCAGATTTAGCTTTTCAAATGATATGGGGAAGAGTTTCAGTACACCCATTACGGTTAATGACAACCTTGACCTTACTGGACATCGTTTTGAAGCACTATCCGTTGCTAAGAATGGAAATATTTATTTAGCATGGCTTGATAAACGCGACCGGTTCAAAGCTAAAAAAGAAGGTAGAGACTATCACGGCGCTGCGCTTTATTATACCTGGTCTGATGATGGCGGAGAAAGTTTTCACCCTAATAAAAAGATAATCGACCACAGCTGTGAATGTTGCAGAGTCATCATTGATATGGACAGTAATGACCTGCCAGTCATTCTGTGGCGAAATATTTATGGAAAGAATACGCGAGATCATGCTTTAGTCAGTTTTGATTCTGCCTCACAACCAGGTAAACCTGTTCGTGTTAGTTATGATAACTGGCAAGTTGATGCCTGCCCACATCATGGTCCTGATTTATCAATTTCAAATACCGGTGATTATCATATGGCATGGTTCAATAATGCTGATAAAAGACATGGTCTGTTTTATATGCGGATGGGAGAGAATACTAAACGCACAACACCTGTCAATTTTGGTAATTATAAGGCAGCAGCTTCACATCCTGGTGTATTAAGTAACAACAATCAGGTTTGGTTAACGTGGAAAGAATTCAACGGGAAAGAGGAGACACTATGGTCTCAATACTCAGCAAATAATGGAGAAACATGGAACAAAGCTAAAGTCGTAGCCAAAACAACGCAAGGCTCAGACTATCCATTTTTAATCACCGACAATAAGTCCATTTATATTCAATGGAAAACAGCACAGGAAGGATTTCGTTTAATTGTTATAGATGAAGCCAGTAAACAGATGGTGCAATAGTGAAAACTTTAATCCTTCTAATATCTTTACTGGGATGTTATGCCGCTAATGCGACGGGTAAACCTTCGTTGTTCAAATCAGATAGCTACAAACAACTTATCGAAGAAAAAAAACAGGCTTTTCTAATGCTAATGTGGTCGCTTGATTGCCCGCCCTGCATCAAAGAACTTAGCACTCTGGGTTTACTACAAAAACAATACCCAGATTTAAACATGGTACTTATATCAACAGATTCACCAGCACGCTCAGACGAAATAAATAAACTACTAAGCAGGTTCGATTTACAGACAATAGATAACTGGGTATTTTCAACTGAACCAATTCAAAGACTACGATATAGCATAGATCCCCAATGGTATGGTGAACTACCACGCAGCTATTTCCACAATAAACAAAAAACGGAACGTAGAGCTGTTACTGGCATTCTCAATTCTGATCATATTTTGTCGTGGTTAAAGCAAAGCAATGAAGCAATACCAGTCATACTTACCAAAGCACTAAATGACCAGTAACTCAAACATATTAACGGGTATATTTTTATCATTATTGGCGCATGCGTTTGCATTTTCTCATTGGGAATCTGATTTTAGTTTTAACAAGAGTAATAACACGCCTGAAAACATAAGCAAACATGTAATCATTCAATTGGTTAAATCGGTGACTCCGACTTCTGTTATAAACAATGAAAAAAAATCAATACCTGACACCGCAAAACCGCTTTCCCCTAAAAAAGCATTAGTTGTAAAAAACAAACCTGTAAAACAACTCTCTGCAATCACCACAACTAAAAAAGAAATACCTGTTGAACCATTAGATAGAGAAACAGAAAATACGGCAAACACTAGTCCGCCACCTACACCTGATGAGAAGATTACCCATCAACATAATATTGAATTAAAAAAGAAAAAAGAAAAAGAAGCTTATATTCAACTTTTATTAGCTCATATCGAAGCTTACAAGTTTTATCCGGGCGCAGCTCGACGCCGAGCCATTGAAGGTAAGTTAGATGTGACATTTTTACTTAGTGAAAGTGGAGAGCATTACCAGTTAAAGATCAATGGCGGTAAGTCAGTACTGCAACGAGCAGTAAGGCAGGCACTGAATGATGCCCAACCATTTCCAAAACCGCCTTCTTCATTACTGTCAAATCAGCGTATAGCATTTAGCATGTATTATCAGTTAAGTGATGTAAATTAGCAGATACAGCTTATTTTTTTCCGCCGCCACCCGCACTAAAACCAGCAGGCACCTGACCATGATCGCCTTCATTAAAGAAGAAACCCTGCATATGTTTTTCAATTAATTCAATACTTCTAATATCCGCCGTATTTAAACCATTTTCATTAATAATAGTTGTTAAACGGTCTAGCCATTGCTTCCAGCCTTCTTTTGACACGTTATTATAAATTCTCTGACCAAGCGCTCCGGGATGTGGCACTTTATCCAGGGCTTCCGCTTCAGCGTTTAAAACTGCACAATAAACTGTTCGCATAATTTTCACCTTTAGCTGATTAATCCAGCTTCACTTCACTTTCATATTTTTTTATTAATACACCTTCATCACCGCAACAACTGGCTGCACATTTTTTTATCTGGTGTATTTCTTCTGCACTACTATTAAGATAAGCCTCTATTGGTTTATTCTCTTCAGCACAATCACAGCCTTTATCATTATAAACATAAATATTTTCAAGACCTGCACGTTGTGCTGCTTTTTCTGCATCACGCAAAGACGTTTCTGGTGTTGAAGGTAAATGACTCAATTTATAAGCAGGGAAGAAGCGCGTTATATGCCAGGGGCTATCTGCACCTAAATTATCTCTGACCCAACAGGCAATTTCGTAATATTCATCCGGATTATCATTTTTACCTGGAATAATATTGGTACGGGTTTCAACATGAATACCCAGTTCATGAGCTTTTTTTATAGAGTGTAATACTTGCTCAACTTTTGCAGGTCGACAAATATCCTCATAAAACTCATCTCGCATACTCTTAATATCAGAGCACAGCACATCAATATAGGGCGCAGCTAATTCAAGCGCCTCATCTGTAATGTAACTATTTGATACATAAACTGTATATAAACCCGCTTCATGAGCCAGTTTACTGACATCAATTACGTATTCTAACCAGACAGCGGGTTCTGAGTACGTAAAAGCTATACCCTGCACACCAGCTCTAATTGCCGTATCAACTAAAGATTGTGCAGGTACCCAGGCTTCTGTAGATTCGCCTTTAGCAAGACCATCTAGTGCCTCCACACCCCATGAGATATCAAGGTTATGACAGCCTCCGCAGCGAAAGCTACAACCATAACTACCCACAGACATAACTTTAGTGCCGGGGCGGTAATGTTTTACGGGTTTATCTTCAATCGGGTCGATATCAATAGAGGACAGAATGCCGTAAGAGAGGTTATACAGAGTACCATTACGATTTACGTGAGCCTGACAGAAGCCCCTTTGGCCGTGGGCTATTTTGCATCTCCACAAGCACAAATGACAACGGGTTGTGCCATTATCTAACTTTTCCTGTAATCGCGTTTCTACTAACTGGTATTTACTTAAATCATTCATTTTATGATTATAAAGCATAAAAACCCTGCCTGTTAATTAACTTGGGCTTTAACGATATACCTGTTTATCAGCTAACAGCGAAGTGCTTCGTAATTCATTCCCACGGTCCCCGTGGGAATGCATATCCTCTAACAGATTATCTGCAAGCAAATCAATTTAATGCTCAAATTTCATCAGCCACCAGATAAAGGCCTCTTTATATAGAGTTTCATAAGACTCATGCAATTGAGTCGAGAAGAATTTTTGCCTCTAGTTTTAACTGTGTATGTAATTTATCTGATATGGCCTTTAAGTCATTTTGTAATTGCCCAAGACTGGGTTCGTTGACTGTATTTAAATCAGGTCGTAAACAATAAGTTGGATATATTGATTGTGATATATCTGACAATACAATACTCCAGTTATATTTTAGTCTCTTATGAATGTATAACTTACCTAAATATGATGAAACCAGCTTTGGATATATCGCTGTTTTAGAATAAAAACAAACCTGCGGCACTTTCCATAAATTATCATCCCCATCCCGCATATGCCCTTCACATGACCAGCAGGTTTTCAGCAAACGTGTTGCATTTAACTCATACACTATCGCTATTACATTTCTTTCTATAGGGTATAAAACCGGATCAATTGATAATGAAGTAGCCGCATCTTCACAGGTAGGCCCACAGGTTTGAGTATTATGGTTTTTACAGTTTGGGCAGGGCGGCGATTGCCAATCTTCTTTCTGATGAATAAAGACCTGTAATTCTCGCTTTACTTGCTCCAGGTCATCATAATCATTATCTGGTGACTCTATTTTCATACTAATCCGTTAAAACCTTTATAGTTATTAAACACAATTAAAATAATATACTAGTATAAAAAGTTAGGAATAATTTAAATAACTCATTAACCTGAATGAAAATTGAGAATTTAAGGTTAAAACATAAACCTAGAGCCAAGATTAATGTTATCGCATTTTAATACAAGCTGGATTAACCGTTTATTGCACAGCCCGTTAAAGCAAATAACAGGTCAATACAATGGCATTGAGTATACGGCCAGCATACTTATCCCAGAATATAAAAGCATCGTAGCTGAACATTACAAAGAAATTTTAAAAACAGATATAGATCTATATTGCACTCAGGCTGAAATTCCTCATATTTATGAACACTACGGGGTCAATATTGAGTTTAGTAACGCAATACAGATTGATATACAGGACAACCAGCAGGTACTGGATAACGGTTTAAAACAGGTTTTAAATAAAGCCGGCCCCATTATTATCAAAAATGCTTATCTATCATCCGCATTCAGAGGTGTTGATCAAAGAAACAGTTTTCCACACCTTAATTTTCATATTGACCGCAATATAAATATGCCAACTCGATTCTCAGTTTATACCCGTGACCCTTTCGATGAAGAACAGAAACATCCTAGAAAATCCTCAACACTATTTATGGCTTCTATTGTGGGTTATTTACAGGGCGTGAAAGAGGGCATAGTTGATCCGCACAAAACCAGGGGAATCAATCAGTCATTTGAAATATTCAGAGACACCCAGGAAATTAAAGACCTGATTGGTCGTATAATGATAGAGCATCGCTGGGATCAACCTGAATCGACAGGTGAGATATCCATGTTAGATAATGCCACGGAGTTACACAGCAGTTACGAACGTACCTATAAATTAAAAGGCTATCGTATAGGCGTAAGGTATTTAGCATAAACTGGTGCCGTGATAATAACGTCAGGTTACTCGCCAGGGAAGACGAATGAGCTTCTCAGCTTCTTCTAATACAAGCTGTCTAAAAGCCTGTGCAACCTGTGATAATCGCTTTCCGGTACGCTGAACAATATGCCAGTGTCGTTGAATAGGAAATTCGTTAACATCTAAATCGCCAGACGTTTTGTTTCAGGCTCTAACTCTAATGTATGTAAGTATTGAAACTATACCCAGGCCCAGACCAGCCTCTACAGCCTGTTTAATTGCTTCATTTGAGATCATCTCTATACCTGTATGAAAACTCACGTTCTGTTCATCAAAAGAACGTTGTATTGCACCTCGAGTACCTGAGCCAGATTCACGTACTACAAAGTGCTCATCTTCAAAGTGCTCTAATGGAATGTTTTTTTCATTTACTAAAGAATGGTTAGCCGGTGCAATCATAACCAATGGATTAACCATAAAAGCTTCAGATTCAACCTCAACCCCTCTGGAGCTTGCTCCATAATAACCAGATCCGGTAAGTTATCCGCAAGCTGTCTTTTAAGCTCTTACGGTTAGTTATATCAGGACTAATGGTGACATTTTCATAACGTTGTGAAAAATCCGCTAATAATCGAGTCGCAAAATGACTGGCGGTTGTGGTAACAGATATAGCAAGGGTTCCACTGCTACCTCCTTTTAACTCATCCACTACCACTTCAACCTCTTCTAACAGCTGGCCAATGCTTTGGCTATACAGCAGAACCTCTCGATCTGCCGTTGTTAAAAACATTTTTTTACCTATTTGTTAAATAGAGGAAGACCCACAGATTCTTCTAACTGTTTTATTTGCATAGAAACAGCAGGCTGACTGAGGTGCAACTCTTCTGCGGTGCGGGTATAATTCAGGTGCCGTCCGGCGGATTCAAATACTTTTAATTGCGCATGTAATATTTAATGCCATATGCTGGTAAGCTGGAAGGCGATTGTGAAACTACATTAGGTCACCCTTGGGGTAACGCTGTAGGCGCTGCTGCTAACCGTGTTGCGGTTGCAGCATGTGTTGAACACGTAACATGGGTGTTGAGCTTGAGAAAGAAGGTAGGACATCCTTACTAAAGCTGCTGCTCATAACCCAGAGCTTAAGATTGCAATGGAAACCTGGAAAAGAGATCAAATTCGAATTTGCTACTGTTGACAAGATTGACGCTGCGCATAAGTAAGCCAACCTTTTTTGATAAGCAGTGACAGGCGGCATAAGTTGTTTGTCACTTAATCATAACTAATTTATTTGGAGTAAATCACATAAGTGATGTACAAGATTATGAATCAGGCTTAGGCGATGCTGCCATAAGCCGTAAATATAAAACTTTTTCATAGCTTCCACCTTTGAGCAATAAGTCTACTCGCGCCCAACTTCAATACACTGTTGATAAAGGCTAGAAGCCAGGTATTGAGCAAACAGAACCACTGCATGCTAAAAGCATCTACTGGTACATGTGGAAGCTTCCAATGTTCGGTGAAACTGACATTGATGCTATCCAGGCTGAACTTGAAGCTTGTCATAAATCACGCCAATATAACCACGTCGTATATTGTGTTTTGATAACTTTGCACAGTCTGCTGGTACTTCTATGGTTATTTACCGTGGCGTATCTGTATAAGAGTGACAAGGTTAGATCATAAGTAAGACTAAAAGCCTCTGTCGAGATTTCGGTCAGAGGTTTTTTTTGCTTTCATTTATAGTAATGTTAAGCTTCAACAACAACAACAGAATTAAAGAGTAAATTATGTCAAACAAACCTGCTAGCTATGTAGGAATTAACAATGATAATGATGGTGGTATGACATCGATTGGTAGAATTATTCGAGATGCATGGGTGTTCGGCATCATTGAAGAGACCGAAACCTGTGAAGGCTGGATTGCTGCCAGAATAAATTCGGTGATGGAAAAGGTCAATAATGAATGGGATAAATATGGCTGTTTAGTGAGCAATTTACCACCTGAGTTACGCGAAAGACATAAGCGTATATATGATAAAGCCATCGCTGATGCAAAGAGTGCGGGTTGGTCAGGTGAACTTGAAACTGATGATGAAAATTAAACAGTGCAGGACTTGACTCGCTGTTAGATAAAGTAAATGACGAATGGGATAAGTACGGTTGTCTTGTCAGCAACTTACCACCTGAACTAGCTAAAAAACACAAACGTATTTATGATCAAGCCATCGAAGATGCTAAAAAGAATGGCTGGACACCTGAATCCAAAACTGGCGAAAACGGTTAAAGCTTAATAAAGCAAATTTAACAGCTCACTCATTAACTAAGCTGTTCATAAATATTGTATTCTACTAAATCTGGGTATAAAACCCATAAAATAACAAGGCCACCATGTCAAAAGACGTTTATATATTTGAAACTACTGAAGCCAACTTTAATGAGGCTGTAATACAAAATTCAAACAAACTACCTGTCATTGTACTATTCATGGATGCCAGCTCAGAACTTTGTTTTGTGACAGCTGAGGTCTTTTCAAAATTAGCCAAAGAGTTTGCAGGCCAGTTTATCTTTGCCAAGGTTGATATTTATGAACAATCCTCATTACGTGATCAGTTCAAAATAAAAAATGTTCCGACTACAAATATTATACAAAACGGCAATACAACAAATACAACTGAAGGGATGATAACTGAAGATGAAGCTCGTCAGTTACTAAAAGGATTAAATATTTTCGATGAAATAGATGATATGCGCGAACAGGCTCGAAGTAAACACATGAACGGTGAAACTGAAGGCGCTATCATCTTACTAGCCGAGGCTATACAAAAAGCACCTGGCAATGTAAAGGTTGCGCTTGATATGGTACAAATATTCATCGACATCAATCAACTTGATCAGGCGAGTGACTTATTCAATAAATTACCTGACGCAGCAAAAGAAAGTGACACAGGAAGGACTATAGCCTGGCAGCTTGAATTTTCGAAACTAGCGTCAGAAAAACAGGACATTGAAACCCTGACAAAAATAATATCTGATGATAAATCAGACATGCAGGCTCGTTTTGATTTAGCTATTTGTTTAACCGCAATGCACCAAATAGAACAGGCAATAGATCATTTATTAACTATTCATAAACAGGATGAATCTTTTCAGAATGGCGCAGCTAAAGAGTTAGCCATTACCTTGATAGACATGCTGAAAGCAACTCACCCAGAGATAGCTAGCAAAGCGCAAAGACAACTATCAAACATGACTTATTAGTAACAAACATAGGCTCAATAATTAACAGGGAAGTTAAATTAACTAAACACCAAACCAGAAGTCCATATTTTTTTCTAAAAACTCATCGTAATGCATATAATGTGAACCATCACATGAAAAATTCAAACCCACCATTCCATTTACAACATTAAGAGAAGCTGCACGCAAATAAATAGTTTCATCTGCAAAACGTAATGCTTTAAATTGTTGAAAAATTAATGGTATTTTTTTAGGATCAACGATCGCCTTGTCAAAATATTCCTGGTGTTTAAATGCCAGACAAATATCTGGGTCACTTAACTCATCCATATTTATTATCTGGTAGCTATATGGGTTATCCACCATCCATAAGGTCGCACGACTACTGGAAAAGTGCAATTTAGCGTGAAACACGCCTTTAGCAAGAATTAACTCTTCAATAAGACTTAAGATATCATCAATCTGTGCATCCATCGCACTTTCAGTGCGCTGCTGCGAAAACAAACCACTGCGTATCGCTGGATCACCCTTTACCTGTTTCCAGATATTGTCATCTTCATACTGGTCAGCTGTTTGTGGTAGTTCACGTAAATCAAAATCAGCGCCAAGATAACCAATGACAACTCCATCATCATTATGAATTGCTTTAATGGCAGTCAGGGAAGGGCGTTTCCGATTTCTGCTAATATAAGCTTCTGAAAGGTAATAATCATCACCTTTTAATGCGCGTTGCATATAAGGACGGGCTATTCGATCACGACCAATCTGGCCTCGCTTAAAACCAGTACGAGTAGCATCATCTATAATTTGACGTCCCGTTTTATCAACCACCCATAGGTACTTGCAGTATTCAGCTTTACGCATTTCTACAGAAAGAAAATCTTCCAGCGCCTGCTGATTATCCATTTCTTTTGCACACACTTTTGCAAGATGAGACATAGAGTCAAATAATAACTCTTCTAATGTCTCACGCTGCTTTCTAACTGTTTTCTGTAATTTGGTTTCTTTAACCATGATTTGCAAAGGCCTTATTAATCTCTAAAAGCAGCACAACCTTGTGAACTTTATTAGAAAAGCATTATATAACATATTGTTTTCACTAACTATAGATTAAAAACATGACGAATAATCACTGCCTCTTGATCCGTATTAAGAGGAAAACACATGAATTGATTCATATCAAAATAACAAAAAAGGAGTGTAGTATCTTGGTGAGATAACATACCAAACATGAGAGGTATTTTTAAATGACTAAAAAAAACATCCTTGCCATAACATTGGCCGCTATTATTACCATACCCTTATATACTCCTTTGGTACAGGCTGTAGAATTTAAGGTTAACTGTAGTTCTGTAGAAGACTGTATGGAAAAAGGCAATAAACTCACCAAGAAAAGAAAACTTTCACTGGCATTAGAAGCCTATCGTAATGCCATAAAACTTGATATCGAAAATAAAGATGCCTGGCGCAAGTTTGAAAAAATAGTTGTTCGTATTGCTGAAGAAGGCGGTTGTTAATTCTAAAACACTAAAATAATTTGGGTGACATACAATGTTAAGTCTACGCAAACAATGGCCTTTCTGGATCAGCGGAGTTTTCGTTGGTATTGCAGAGATCATGAATTATATTGTGCTTGAAAAACCGATTGGTCTAACAACCGGTTTAGTAGAAATGACCTCGGCATTAGAACAAACAGTAGCCCCTGGCATAGACTGGTGGTCACGTGGATATGACCCAAATGTACACTGGATAATAATTGGCGTAGTACTTGGCGCATGGTTAGTGGCAAGAGCCGAACGCGAATCCCGTGGCTGGATTAAATACCCCCCCAGGGAACTGATATTAGCTTTTCTTGGTGGTTTTGTTTTTAGCTTTGGAACTCGTCTTGCTCATGGCTGCACCACGCATCACTTTCTTGGTGGTTTACCATCAATGTCTACCGCTTCACTACTTTATCTAACCGCTATTTTACCTGCTGGCTTTTTAACTTTTTATTTAATGAGCGTATTGAAGATAGGGCATGTGTTTAAAGGACAGGAAAATAAAGCGACTTCAGAACTAGGCGCTGAAAAAGGTGGAAAACTCGCACTTGATGGTCTTGCCTGTCAGGCAAGTAAAAACTATAAGCCGAATCGTGACTGGTTAAGGGTATCAATCTTAATTTTTATGTTTGTTTTTTTTATGAACGCGATCGTTGGTTCATTTATTTATGGAACTGATGACGGGTTGTTTGGCTGGAACTACGCAATCAGCGCAATAGGCTGGGGCATGGCTTTCTGGTTATTATTAGTTGGCATAGTCGCAGGTGTGGGTATGGCCAAAACCGGTTTCGGAACAGAGTGTGCTTTTATGACGCCAGAAATCTCTATGGGTCTTGAACACAAGGAAAACTTCTTCGAAAAGAAATGGAAAATTCCCGGCTCAACCCGCGTTATGTTTAGATCTATGTCTCCCTTTACAGCCATATTTATAGAAATATTATTACTTTGGGCAGCTATTATGATTGGCTGGCAATTCTTTGACATTAAATTACCCCTGGGAATGAACCCCACCTGGATTTTACTTTTAGGAGCGGCATGTCAGGGTTTTGGTTCTGTTGCAATGATTGGTTGCGAAATAAGAACCTATATGCGACTTGGTTTAGGTTATATGACAGCGGTTGCCGCTTTCCCCGGGTTTATACTAGGTTATCTTCCTTATACTTTATATCAGGATTTCTGGGAAGATCTTGCCCGTGAAACGACTATTACCAAAGTAAAACATGTACCAGATATTTTTAGTCATGACCCAACAATACAGGCTTTAGTCGGTATTGCTTATGGACTATTAGTTGTATGGTTGCTTTACTGGAGTATTAAACGAGGCATGCGCCTTACTGGTTTCAGCTTTAAAGACTTAATGACAACAGCCAATGATGATTTAACAGTTAGGTATTTCGATCGTTTATCAAGTAAAAACAGCGAGCCTGATAATAAAAAACAAAAGTCAAAAACAAACAATCCAGACTACACAACACCTGTTACAGTTACAGAGACAACTTAAAATGATGAGTCGCAGACAAATATTATTGACTGCATTTTATGGATTACTATTTCCAGGTGGAGTAGCAGCTAACATTAATCAAACTGAAAAAATTGACTGGCCCGAGTTTTACAAACGAATGAATAAACTGGCCAATGAGTCAAATAATAAACTGGTTTCTCAAAATGAAATGGAAAAATTAAGTCTTCAATATTTAAAAGATCTGGATATTAGCTCTACTTATTTTAAACAAGCCATTGAGCAGTCATATGAAACCGGTAATCAATACTGGTTATGGCAACGTTTAGTTAAAACAGAATATTTAAATGGCGGAATACTTAATATCAATAAAAATAAAGTCGTTCAGTTACATGACCATCCCGGTGCAACCGGCATTTTAAGAATACTCAGCGGTGAAACCGAAGTCTGGTTATTTGATGAAACCCATAACTCCGTAAACAAAAGTGAAAACGGTAAACATACTGTAACAGAAGATCAGAGCATTTCTGAACTAACTCTGGTATCACATCGCTTACTAAAAGCAGGGGACATGGCAATACTCACGCCTGACAAAGGAAATATTCATGCACTCAGAGCCACAAGTAATGAATGTCGAATGCTTGATTTTTTCATTCCACCTTACAACCGAAGTGAAAGAAACTGGTATGAGCCATTAACCGACAACTGGTTCAATCAGAAAAGCATTAGATGTAAAAAAATTCCACAACATGCCTATAATTTTGCTTAGATTTATTATAAAAATAATTAGTATTCATAATCAAAACTGGAGAGAGTCATGATTTTAAAAAAACACAAACAAATGATAAAAACCATTATAACGATAGTAACATTAAGTTTATTATCAAATATGGCATTTGCACAAGACTGGTCTACTTTAAACAAGAAGAAGCAGACGAAACTGGGGTTATATTTAACAGCTGAACAGGCCTATAAAAAAGTAAATTCTAATATGGATAAAACGCTATTTATTGATATTCGCACACCATCAGAATTAAACTATCTAGGCGCAACAACATTAATGGATGCCCATATACCTGCCGTATTCATGGATACAACGGCCTGGAATGATAAAAAACACCGTTACAGACGTGAACCTAATAAAAATATTGTTGCAGATATTACAAAAGCTCTCACTAAAAAAGGTCTTAAAAAATCAGATACAGTTGTTTTAATCTGTCGCTCAGGAAAACGCAGTGCAACCGTTGCCAATACTTTAGCTGATAATGGTTACACAAAGGTATATACCGTGGTTGATGGTTATGAAGGTGATAAATTAAAAGAAGGCAACAACAAGGGTAAACGAATGAAAAACGGCTGGAAGAACGCTGGTTTGCCCTGGACCTACTCACTTGATAAAGATTATATGTATTTCACCAAATAAAACTCTGTACAGGCAATATCTCTGTACAGGCAATAACATTTAAGCAATGACCTTAATCAAAGGTCATTGCTTTTATAACATACAACCTAAATTTAAATAGATCAGTACTAAGAAACCTTATTGTTGACCAGTCCACTCCTTTAACTATGAACCACTCACTGTTGAACTTAATTATTCCCTCATACTCAAAAAATGCATCTATACAGTAAACACCTGGGTTTTATGTAAACTTAAATCTGGATTTACACCGAGCTGGTGTATAGTAGATACGCTAAATCCGTAAAACATTGAACTTACCTGAGAAAAACCTTGTAACTTATTGATTATATTGTATTTAAGCTAAAATAGCTTAACATTAAGTTTGGGTTGTATATAGTAAAACACTTGCCTGTTTTTACGAAGCACTAAAAGCATATACATGTATACCGCTTTGCAACTTAAAGTAAATACTTTATATATTCGTTTAAAAATTAACCATATGAAACATACCAAATACGGGCGTTATGTGAAACGTACTCTTGTTAGTTGAGTTTAAATAATACTTACAAATTGAACTGTTATTAAATGAAATTATAAAAACAACAGGTACATTAAAGAAAACCAGGAAACAAGTGACTGAAAGGTTATATAAGAATTCTTATACGTCAGGTAGTTTGTTACTATCTATTTAATAATTAAGACAAACAAATAGAATTGATAATGGAAATATATGAATAATAAAATCTTTATGATTATAGTGTTAATTATAATCAGTATTACAATCCTTCTCTCTTTCTTTATAAGCCTGATTTTTAGTGGACTTGCTGGTGTGGTCGGGGGTTTAATCGCTTACTTTATACTCAATCAGAATACTGATAAGGAGAAAGATAGTAAAACTAGCCCTGAGAATAAAGTAGAGCCAAAAAATGATAGTGAACTGGGTATTGAGTCACTGCTTAATATTAATATCACATTGCGTAAGTCAATAATGCCCGTAAATTTGAGGGATTCATTTGAAGAGATCATAGATCAATTAATTGAGCTTCTTCCTAAAGTAAATGATGCAAGCCCGGATGGCGAATTAGCATGGGTCATCAATCGCATGGCCACAGAATATTTACCCGAGAAGTCAATTAAGCCGTACCTTTCATTAAGTGAAGATGAAAAGCACGATCAAACTACGATCGACAATGTAATTGAATCTTTATCTGGTATGAAGTCAGAACTAGATGATGTTAATGATATATTAAAGCAACGTAAAACAAACGAATTTAATACTAAAGCAAAGTTTTTGAAACGACGTTTCGATGTCTAATATGAGAGGGACTATGGATACTCAGAAAAAAGCACCAAAATGGGCAAGTAAAATCGATCTGAATAGTATGAAAGATCGATCGGTTGCACTTATTACAGAAGTAAAAGAAAAATCCGGCCCTGCGATGATGCGAGTTATCGATGGTATTGGTGGTAACTCACAAAAAAAGATGGCCGCTGCAAACGATCTAATGACCAATAGTGTAGCGTCATTATTAAAAGGTCTGGATGGTAAATCACCTACCGGTGAGAAATTATTAGAACTGCGATCTGCAATGGATGACTTGAATCCGCATTCATTAAGTAATGCGTGGTGGTTCTCATGGATGCCTAAAGGTGTGAAGCGCAAAGCAATTGCACGGTTTGTTCACCGATATGAACCCATGCAAAAACATGTAAATGGAATTTTGTCAGGACTCCGAGCGGGCAAGGATGACCTGCTAGAAACAAGCATTGAGTTAGAACATCAATATACTGAAATAGAAAGCGCGCAGAAAGAAATTCAATCTGAGATATATATCGGTGAATTGTTTATAGAGGATATAGAGAAAAAAGAAAGTACCGTAGATACATCTGACTTACAGGAAGTGCAGAAATTATCATCTGTTAAAAACAAAGCTGCAAGACGTATTCGTGATCTGCGAACAATGGAGCAAGCAGCTGTTCAATTTTTTATCAGTATAGACCAGACAGTATCGACTAATGAATTATTAAGTGAGCAAATTGACAGTGCGCTAACAGTTGGCCCTATGGTGATGACTAATGCTCTCAGAATTCAAGTAGCACTTGCAAAACAGGATACTGTTAAAAAAGCAGTTCAAGGTTTCCAGGAAGGACTGGGAGATATGATGGCACAGAATGCAGCAGCAGTTAATAAAGCAGCCACTGAAGTAGGAGATATGTATAACAACCCCGTTATTGCATTAGAGAAAATGGAAGAGGGATTTGATCAGTTGATGAATGCGGTTCAAACAGCTAACGAAACAATGGCAACAAGCACACTCAAAGCACGTGAAGCGAGTGCTCGCTTAGCAAGAATGACGGCTGAATTATCACCTGTGGCAGCGGGTATGCGTGATTCACGTGAAGATGCAAATGATAATGAAAAAGTCATCGAAGCGGAAGTTGTTAGCAAGGATAAGGGATAAAGATTAATGATAGATATAACAAATCGATTGAAAGCAATAAGAGGTTTAAACCCTGTTGCTGAAAAAGACCGTTCTCAACTTGATATTACTTCACTAAATAAGGGCGGCTATATTGATCTTAATGGTGAGACATGGAAAGTAATAAATAAATCTATGTATCTCGATGTAAAGTGGAATAACTTCAAACGTAGAAAGAATGATTATTGGATAACAGAATTAGAACTCTTTTCTCTCAATACCGGTGAGTCTACATATATTGAATGGGAGATAGACGACAATTTAGAAATTTGTCAAACAGATGCAATGATTAAATTACGAGATATTCAATACAATGGTAAAAATATAAATCGTAAAGATCTCGAATACATAGCCGATGAAGAAGAGGGAGAAGTTAGCGTAGACGGTACCACGTATGCGTATAGTGAAGACGATACATGGGCTGGACTGTTTTATAAAGACACAACAGAGAAAGAAGGCATACCCATGAGAGCTTATGAGTTTGAAGCTAATAATGGAAAATGTTTAACCGTTGAAACATGGCATGAAGATAACGATGACCGTCCTGAACGAGAAGCTTTTCTAAGTCACCCCATTAAAAGTCAATCTATAGTTGTTCTTCAAATTGAAGGGACATAATTTTTAGTAAAAATTTCGTATAGGATTATAAGAAGTGGCCTTACAAACACTTTTTATGAAAATCAAATTATGGAGAACAAATTGAAACATTATAACAAATGCATATTCAGGTTTTTAAGTCTGATAATTGCTATGTTTTTATTAAGTGGTTGCGCAGGGTTACCAGACGGGCAAGTTCACCAGGTTGAAAGCATGCCATATAGATTAATTCAACAGGCAGAATTAATCAAAACGAAGCATAGTTATTTTGACAATTTAAAGAATAATTCAGAATGGGAATTTATAAAGCCATATTTAGAGAATGAGAAATGGTCTAAATTTTTAGTTAAATCAGAAAATGAGTATAAAACAGCTCAGGAGATATATACGCTAAAACTATTACCCATGCTTGAGCGTGATGACCCCGAAGAAACAAGTGCTTTTGCAGTTCTTATTGTGAAATTCAATTCTCATATTAAATCGTCATCATCGGCTGCTATGAATATAGAAAAGCGTATTGCTTTCTTACTTAAAACCAGAAATACCGCTCCAGCAATACACAAACAGGTTAACAGTGAATATTCAAAGATAAAAAACATTCAGCTGGAGTTAACAAATAAAGCCAGACAGGCCTATAACGACTATCCAAAAAAACAGGAAGACATTATAAGTCGTATCGATAAACTAAATGATTTTGTGAATCAGGCAGAAACATCAAAAAACAAAGTTACTAATGAATTTGTTAAGAGAGATGCTGCCAATTACGCAATATTAGGTGATGAAAGTGTCAATGTATCTCGATCACTAAAAACAATAAGTGATTATCAAAATACTACTGGTATTAAATTAGATCAATTATATAAAAGTTATACGAAAGTTTTAGCTGATCAACGTATAGAGTATTTTGTTGTAGTGGGCCGAGCAAATTGGTGTGAAGGTGAGTATTGCGGTGAAGGATCATCAAGAAATTACCCACCATCTCAGGTGGACGATAAAGTTTATGAATATTTCGACACATCGAATCTTAATACCATAGCGACAATGCGCCCAGGCTGGTCTAGCATAAATTTTAAATTATCAATTCCCGAAGCAAAATGGAATGCACTTGGAATTGAAAAACAATGGATGTGGCCACGTGGTGATAATTATGCTGATTACTGGATTAATAAACTATATGTTAATACGTATCACAAATACATTGAAATTGTTAATGACAAAATGACAGAGGGAACATGGGTAAAGGTTGATGAAACAAGTTTCTGGAAAGATTACGACAACCTTGGTATGGCTATTCTAACTAAACCTTACGGTTTATATGAAGATGATGCGTTATCTGAAGCACAACCTGTAGGCATAGCAAATATTGCAACACCCGTAATGAAAAATGGTGTACCAACAGGTTCTAACCAATACGGTGAATGGAGACATTCAAACGGGAGTTCTTTTTGGTACTACTACGGCATGTATAGCATGTTTGGCCATATAGGTGGCTCACGACGGTATGGTTACAATGATTGGTCTTCATATAATAGTCGAACACGCGGCAAAGCCTATTACGGTCGTAATAATGAATACGGTACCTACGGCTCTTCTACATATTCAAATACACGTTACCAGAATAGTGATTATGCAAAACGTAATCCAGGTGAAGTTAGAGCTTCTAAAACGGGTAACTCATCAAGATCTAAAACATCTATTCGTGGAGCTGGGTCATCATCGAGAAGTCGTGGTGCTGCTGGCGGCGGAAAATAATTTAATTTTATAAAGAGGAAGTTCAATGAATATCGAACAATATATGTATTACATATTATATGCTCTGATTTATCTGGGATTAGCTACAATAATGAAATACATCCTGAATATACGATCAGCAAAACATTATTCTGCAGACGACCAGATAGCTGATGGGAATATGGCTGTTGGCCTAAGAAGATCAGGCGCACAATTAGGATTAGCTATAGCCATGATAGGCGTTATGTCAGGTAATAGTCACCCTGATTTGTTTAAAGACCTTATAAATACAACACTCTATGGATTAGTTGCAATTGGTTTTATGGTTGTCTCTCTCCTTGTTACTGATAAAGCGGTATTACCTAAAGTTGATAATACAAAAGAGCTGAAGGAGGGAAATATAGCCATTGGTTTAGTAGAATTCGGTACGCTTGTAATGACAGGTATACTGGCCTATGCAAGCATAAAAGATGATGACGGTGGTTTACTTTCATCGGTTATATATTTTATAGCCGGTCAAATTACAATGATATTATTAGTATTATTATATGAGAAAGTATTAGCACGTAATATAAATCCTGTTGCATGTGTTCAAGATATGAATTTATCAGCCGGCATATATTTATCCGGAAAAATAATTGCATACGGTTTGATCTTGCAAAGCGCAATAACAGGTAATGGCCTTGCTCAAAGTCCTGTTGATGCATTAATTGAGTATTTAGTTGCAGCAGCAGCTGGCATGATTTTGCTTTACATATTTGAATTATTGATAGATAAATTAATAATAACATCAACCAAAGTTAGCGACATAATCATTAACGATCAACGTGTCGCAGCAGTTCAGTTATCACTAGCTAAAGTAGGTATGGCTCTAATACTTGGTATGGCAATTCTTTAATGAATACCCCTCGTTATTTACCTGTATTACTCGCATTTTGCATGTTCTCAACCGGTGCCAGTGGACTGGTTAATCAATATGTATTAGCGACTATCACAACATACATATTAGGTAATTCAATAGAACAATTTTCTATCATAATTGCCTGTATGATGCTTATGATGGGTGTTTCTGGATTTGTACAAAGTAAAATGTCAGATAACAATCTGATCAACAAATTCATAACTGTCGAAGTACTCATGGCATTACTTGGTGGCTTAGCACCATTAGCAATCTATGGTGCCTATGGTTACATGGAAGATCATTTCTACCTGGTTCTTTACTTCTTTGTTTTATCAATTGGCTTTTTAATAGGTTTTGAAATACCTATTGTAATGAGGATAATTGATCAGAATAAAATAAAATTAAAAACAAACTTAACCATTGTGTACGCAATGGATTACGTTGGTGCGTTTATTGGCGCTATTATATGGGTAAAGTACTTATTAAAGAATTACCCATTAACTGAAATCAGTTTTATTGTTGCAGGATTTAATTTCGTTGTAGCTTTACTTACAATAATTTATTTCATGCATACACGTGTTATTAAGCACCGTTTAATACCTGTTACAGTTGCAACATTTACGGCGAGTGTTCTAATAATTGGCTTATTAAATAATAGAGACATAAGTGATCTATTTGAACAACAATTTTACGATGATCCAATAGTTTTTAAAGCAACAACTAAATACCAGCATTTAGTCATTACAGAAAACAAATCATTGGGCGATATCAGATTATATATAAATGGTAATACCCAATTCTCATCATTAGATGAAAAACGGTATCACGATATGTTAGTGCATCCAGTAATGACTGTTTCTCCAAACATAAAACATGTACTCATTCTAGGTGGTGGAGATGGCTTAGCGCTTCGTGAAGTATTAAAGTATCAAGGAGTAGAATCAATCACACTCGTAGATCTGGATCCTGAAATGGTAAAAATTGCATCTAAGAACGACCATTTACGAAAATTAAACAAAGATGCTTTTAAGGACGCTCGACTATTTGTACAAAATGCTGAAGGGATTGAAAGTGTTAATGTTAAAGGACTCTACATGGAAGCTGACAATGTAACAAAAGAGGGTACAGCTGAATCAAAATGGGTTGCATCAATAAATGTATATAATTTAGATGCTGATTTGTTTATTAAAAATCAAACTGATAAATCATGGGATGTGGTTATAATCGATTTTCCAGACCCGTCATCTGTTGAGCTAAGTAAATTATATAGTAAGCAATTTTATAGACAGTTAAAACAACACATGTCTCCACACGCTTTCGTTTCCATTCAATCAACTTCACCATACCATGCTAAAGAAGCTTTTTTAACCATTGGTAATACACTTGAAGCAGCCGGGCTATCTTCATTGCCGTATCGTCAGAATATACCTTCATTTGGAGACTGGGGTTATTACCTTGCCTGGAAAAATAACTCATCTTCTGAGAACATAAAATCGAAATTAGCCAAACTATCAGAATTCCCCGTCAATACAGATTTTATAACGCCTGAACTGATGATGGCTTCTTTTGCTTTTGGTAAAGGAGAGTTAACGTCTAAATCTAATTGTATAAATACAATTATGCAACCATGCCTGGTAACGCAATATTTAGATTACAGCTGGAAGGTGGAATAAATGTTCTTCCACTTACGTAGAGTAATAAATACTGCAGTTTTTACAATCTTTACTTTAGAGATATTTTAATGAAAACAGAACAGTCAAATATTAAAAGACTCATTAAAACAAATACCCCTCAATGGCCCATACATAATCAGAACAACTCAGCTGAAGAAGCGACCGATCACTTTATGGTACGTGAAGGTGTTGTGTTTGCAGGTTGTCATTTAATAATTGATCTATGGGGAGCTAGTAGTCTTGATAATTTGCAGCTAATGGAAAATGTTTTACGTGATAGCGTAAAAGAAGCGGGCGCTCATTTACTCCATATACATTTACATCACTTTACACCTACTGGTGGTATCTCTGGAGTAGCAGTATTAGCTGAGTCTCATATAAGTGTACATACCTGGCCAGAAAAAGGTTATGCAGCATTTGATGTGTTTATGTGTGGCGATGCAAGACCTGATAAAACGATTAACGTTATGAAAGAGGCATTCTTACCAGAAAGCGTTAAGGTTACTGAGCTTATGCGTGGCATTAATAATACTTAGGGTCTGAATCATCTTTATAATGTAGGCAGGTTTTATGAAAACAAGTAAATCTTTAATCTCAAACACAATACCAACAGTCGATATAGAGGGGATATAGTCCATGCGTATTTACTGGAGGAAATAGCCAATTATTCTATTTAACATAATATACATTATGCACATATACTTATGCGAAAACGCCGCCGAAAAAATGCGGCAAAATGTCTAATCCAATCAAGTTATAGCTTTTTATCAAAAACTCTACTTAAATTACAATTTACTAAAATTGATAAAATCCAAATGAACAACGGAATATTAACTGCACTTAAAGGAAATTTATCACGTGAATTATTTTAAAAAAAGTTTGTTTTTACCCCATAACATCGGCTTTCAGTACCGTAATTTTAACGAATTTCTGACAGGACTTGGACTCGAACGACTCGATTTAGTAAAAATAACCGGCAAATCTGAGCGATCAATCCGCCGTTATTGTAATGAAAATAGCGCGCCTCAATGGCTTTACCTGGTGGCATTTTGTGCCGCTGGTTATCTATTATCGGATACCTGGTCAGGCTGGCACATTCACCCGATCAACGAAGGATTAATAAAAACCGGCTCACCTGCCTGCAAGAACGACTCGATTAAACCGTCTCAAATTAATGCCTGGTCACATCTACACCAGCACAACCGATGCCTTGATTTAAAGCTGAATGATTTAACCAGGGAAAATGATTTTATGAGAAAAAAACTTTTAATTGTTGACCATAAGAAACTAGTCCCTAAAAATGTAATCCCTTTTAACAAATCGATATCTTATGAAATGATATCTAAACAACTGCAATACGGAGTATTAAAAAATGCGTAAATTTATCTTATCAACTTTGGTTAGTCTTTTCATATCTGCATGTGGTGGTGGCGGTTCAAGCACGCCAGCACCCAGCTTTAGTTTTACACCTGGTATTTATACCGGCACCTTTACACCGGCCGGCGGTGCGGCGGATGTATTCGCCATTATCATTGCATCGAATGGCAGCTGGGCAGGTGTTGACTTTGAAGAAGGCGCAACCGGCACCTATAGCGGTGCAACCTTAACCGACCCTTCATTAACAGCAACGTTAACCGCGACCAGTTCAGGCACCTACACCAGCAATGGCATAAGCGGCACCTTTACCCTAGTTGACGCGGGAATATACAACCGCCCTGCTAATCTTTCTAAACTTGCGGGCACGTGGATAGATACCACGTTCACACAGAACACGGGCACGATGACCCATACAATTGACGGTAGTGGAAATATAACCAGTACGAGCGTTTCAGGTTGCGCGAGTTCCGGCACAATAAATACGATTGACACCACTAAAAACGAGTACACCATTAGTTTAACGGTTACAAATTGCGGCGGTTTTAATGGGGTTTATACAGGACTGGCTTTACTGGATGATACGACAATAACAGAGGATACACTTGTTTATCTTGCTGACAATGACATACTCGACACCTTCACATTAAGCAGCGCGATCAAACAATAATTAACTTTTAATGAGTTTATTTTTTATTTCCAGCGCAAGGACGCGCCGATCTAATTTAACCAGGTAAACAACGACCGCAATTGTAAAGACATCACCACCCGCCGCCAGCACCTTAAATATTTCATCCATTTAATTTTCTTTTTTGTTTTTATTTTTATAATAAATTAAAGCTTCAGTGGCTAGATAAGAAAAAACACCCGCCACAATTGCCAGACCAATTTCTTTGCCTAGCTCAGGCGATTTAATACTTTTAAGCCCTTTAATTAATCCATTCATCATTTCGGCAACAACCCGACAGAATCCAATCCGGCAAACACGGAATTAAATCCGCTTTTAATAAAGTTAGGCGTATTAGTGTAAACAACATTTTCACTGCTTGCGGGGTTTAATGTTTTAGTCACTGCTACTTCAGCTTGTTTAACAAATTGATCTGTGCCCTTTTTAGCTTTATACGCTAAATATAAGGCACCACCGATACCGGCCAGCATAAGCACACTTTTAATGGTATCTGGTTTTGGTATCACTTGCCCTTCCCTTTAATCGCAGTATAAAGCAGACCAGGCGCACCACCACCACCGAGCACCGTCATTAATTTCATAATATCGATATTAGGATGCAAACTAACAACAATACCGCTAACCACTATTGTCACCACTGCGATAAGCGGCCGACTCATTTTATGCAGCGCATCCACCCACGGAATAGTTTTAGAATCCAGCTCTTTCATATAAACGACTTGCTGTAATTCGTCGATTTTAGCGGCTAACTGATTTCGTTTATCAGGGTCTTCAATCGCTTCAGAAGCCAGCTCTTTAACATCACCAAATAGATTAAACCAGCTCATACGAATAAATCCTGCTCATGTTGACGACGATTAACCAAGCCCTGACTAACCACCTTAACACCGTTAACGGTTACTTTATTCCAGACTGATAATTGACGACGCGCTTCTTCATAATCACCTTCGTTTAAAACTCTTAATAATGTAGATGATGCAAAATTATAAGCACCGATGTTATATACAAACGAGACAAGAGCATCAAACATGTTTTGAGTTAACGCAACATTGACATTATCATTCACGGCATTTTCAGCTTCAGCGACATCACTTTTTAAGAGAGACTCACCTTCAGCTTTTGTAATAATATCAAAAAATTCACCAGGCTTTAAAAGATGACCATACCCAATAGTTGGAAGACCAGCCGAGTCTAAATAAACCTGACTACGCCAGCCCTCAAACTGTTTCAATAAGTTCAAACCATTCTTAGAAATTGTTTTATTTTTATTCATAGAAAAATAATAAGCTAACCCGATTGAACCTACTGTTATAACACTAAGCAGGAGACGCGGCATTATTCGCGCCCCTCGTTAACGGTTCTAAATCCGTCGCCTCTAGCGCTGTTTTAATTAACGCCAAATCTTCAATAACGTGTGTTTGAATCTCAAAAGGCGTTTCTTGTGGATGATTTTGCTTTCGTAAATACGCCATAATACCTAATAATATAATATTAGTTTCCATTTTCTATTCACTCCACTCTAATGTAGCATTTGCAGGCTTATTTGTTACACTACCAGTTATAACTAAAGCATAACCTTCTTCTATATGCATGGGTTTTGAGCTATCTAAAACACTAATCGAAGCGAACCCGCCATGAGTTAAAAACCCTTTTTGTTTTGTATTGTCATATCCAACGTTAGAGCCATAATGCATTGTTGCTTGACCTGTTAAACCCGATGATAATTTATTATAATTATCACTTAAAATAGTTGATAAATTTGTTAGCCCTAATGCAGCAAATGAAACATTATCATAAAATGCAATCATCGCATTAGTATCAAAATACAATTCCATTTTACTAACAACTACTTCGACACCGCTTGATAATGGATTATTAAGTGCTATTTGTGAATATTGTCCTACTACTGGCGACTGACTTGCCCCAGCAATAAATTGATTACCCTCTATAGATTTATTAGCCGGCGTTGTTAATGAATTAATATCACCAACAATTTTATCCTCTTCATAATAAACAAGGCCGGCTTTTATAATGATAGTTAACTCTACCGCTGTATCGTTAACAAACTCCCAGCTTGTGAGAGTTTCTGGCAATCCAGATATTTTACTACTCTTTTCCATTTCTTCGTTGATACTAAAAGAATCACCATTTGCTTTAAGGGTAAAAATAGCCCCAGCTATACTTATATCTTTTACAAAAAGATAACGCGCTGGAAACCCATACTCAACTGAACTATTAGCAGGAACCACTACAATCTCAGGCATTATGCACGCCCTCTAAACATCAACCCAATAACTACAAGAGCAGCTGCACCGGCAATGTATTTAACATTTTGATTGTCAAATTTATCAGGGGCACTCGCTGATTTTGCAAATTGAAAAGATCGTATATTTTGCTGATCTGCATTATGTTGTGCGCCCTGGGCAAGCTTTACAGCCGCGTCAAGATTCATGCGATTAGTATCACGGGCCGAGTCAACAACACTGCGCGATAAATCAAAAGCACCATCGACCGAACCCGCGCCAAACTCAAACGCCTGAGCGCCAAGTTCAGAGCCAAATTCAAAGGCGCCACCATCAACAATACTGACCGCGTTACCGTCACCCGATAGATTGAATTCGCCTTGCTGATTATTAGTACGACTATCAATAGTCGTGCTAGTACTCGTTTTAGTTTTACCACCACCAGACATAATTTAAACCTTTAACAAGTAAATTGTTTCATCGTCTCGCACTTCTGATACATGAAACTTTAATTTTTTGATGAGCCACCGGCCTATACCTGGTCGCTTACTATGAACACGAATTAAACTGATTTTTAATGACTTTGCTTTATCAATAATATAATCAGCAAAATCTAAATATTTTTTTCCCTGGTAACAACAACCGACTAGAATAATCTCGTCTGTATTGATATCCCTTTCAACCCGCAAAATAGCCCACGAATCAGCACCGATTTTATAGAGCTGAGATATCCCTTCATTTACTTCATATTTATACAGGCCTTCACACCCATCCAGAGCAACACTCAATCCGGCCTGTGCTTCCTTGCTCCATTTAGCCTGACGAATTACTTTTTCTTGAAGAGCCATATACCACCCAATACCACACCACCGAGCACGATCATGTTAATAGGGTTATTGGTTAAACCAGAAAAGGCCGTTTGTTTAGCAAATGGATTAAAGCCACCCGCACCACCTGAATTTATATTTCCAAATGATATCGCGCCGGTTTTAATGTCACCCGCATCACCGCCGGAACTGGAATTTCCGTCACCTTGTGCAGCAGACGCGCCAGCCATTACAGAACCTTCTTCACAACAAAGCCAGCAGCCAGTAAACCACCTAATGCAAATAAGGTCGTTTTACCACCTGGGATTTTTGACATAAAATTGGTCGCCGCCGTTGTTGCTGGTCGTGGTTGCTCATTTTGAACTACACCAGCATTATGACGAGCTTCAACTTGTCTTTGTTGTACTGATTGAACCGCTCGCGGATTTTGCGCCTTAGCAATCTTCACATCACGAGCGGCTGCAATTAAATCATCTAATACAGACATACTAAAACCTTCTCAAATATTGACGTTATGAACCGCTTAAACTATCAAGGTGTTCAGTGATAAGAACGATCGTTTCCGCTGTTGCAACCGTTGCCTTTGCAAAATATTCCTGCACAGGACGGCCGCGAACTTCACCAGGCATCGGGTCATATTGATCAACAATTAAGGCGCGTGTGATATCACCTTTAATCGTGTACTCGTTATGCACATAAAATGCCTGAGGTACACGGCCATATTGTTTCTGAAATTCTTCCAGGTCAACAATACTGGATTCGATCTGGTCAACTTCATCACGCACCACACGCAAAGCTGTCATATCATCCGTAGCTTTTTTATAATGCTCTGCAATCACTTTTCCGATCTTAGGCATACGTGTTAAATCAACCTCACCCGTTGAAGTTATTGGATAAGGTGAGCGTTTAATTTTTGTAAATACGCCAAGAGGCGTACCAATAGACCGATCAGCACGAACCGAAATTGAAGGTGCAACCGCAGCCGCAGCCACTTTAAATTTGATCTGAAAATTACTGACATCAAGTGTACCAATGGCTGTAATTTCACGGTCTTGTTCATCCAGTTCAGGACGATCAAACCAGAACGAATCATAATTACCTGTCTGAGGTCGTTTATAATACGCATTCAACGCCGCCATTTCTTCCAGGTCATCAAATTCCTGAACCACTTTAGTTCCGATATAGACCTGCACTTGTGTGCATTGTGCTGCTGTTAAATTTGTACGCAACATCTGAACTTGATGATACGTCATGCCAAGTGGCAAGGTTATTGTTACGGTACCGCCTGGCACCACCGGAGAGATATCTGTAATTGGACGCAATGACATTATTTAGCCGCTCCCTTTGCAATTGATGCCGCTTTCTTAAGTGGCTTAATACCTGATTTCACAGCAACATACATAATGCCACCGAAAACCGCCATACCTGCAACAACGCTAACCACCGTTGTCACATTTATATTTCTTGTTAGACCTTGAACTGCACCATTCATAATGCTTAACCCTGATTTTTTTAATAAAAATAAATGTTTCTACTGTTTAAAAGCATTAATCACAAACATAAAAAAAGGAACCCCGAGAGGTTCCTTTTTTAGCCGTCTGGCCTATAGGTCAAAAGTAAAATTAGAGTGGTGGTTTTTTGTACTTCACACGGTATTTAACTGCCAATTTTTTAGGCTCTTTATACCAGAAATTCAGGTCTTCAAGCTCTGTATCGGCTAATAGGTCATGATCAATCCGCAAAAAATCAGACATTGTTTTTTGATCAGATACACTGCCCTGGGCACCGATTATTTTATGTGGGCAGTTAGTAAATGCCGTTTTAGGAATCTCTGCAGCACGGGTTGCCGACAATAAAATAACCAATCCAAATTTTCTTGATTCGCGCAATAGATCACCCAGCGGACTATTATCTTTTGCAATTGCGGTCGTGATACTTGCCAGCTCATCGACTACAAATACATGCGGTTTATTACCATCAATAACCGCAAAAACCAAACGACATAATTTATCAAATGCTTCAGGTGATTTTTCACCACCGTATGCAATGCGATATCCACCGCGTTTTGATTCAGCAACTTTTAGCGCCTTCAGAAGTTCTGGAATTGTATTGTAATGATCAGCTTTAAAGCTATGATGTGTATCCCAATAAATCACACGTGCACTTTTATTTTTAAGATGTACATTTTGCGCCAGCGCCTGAGTTTTACCCGAACCAGATACACCGACATAAAGAGCATGATTATTAGATAGTGATTCATTCGGGTTTTTTGGCATTATCTTTTTCCCCTTCAGGTTGTTTATTATTTTCTGATTCCGCTTCAGCTTCTAACCGTTTATATTCACTTACTTGCATGTAAATACTGAAGCCAGCCATACCGAAAAAACGTGCACAGGCAATTTCTTCTTTCCATTTGCCATACCATGCTGGTGGTTCAGGCACATCATATTTTTTTAATACATCGGCAATTTTAACCGCGCCCGTATCGAAGAATTTTTGAGCTTCCTTTTCATTTTCACCAAAACCAACATAAGGCCAAAGCTTTTCTACGCCACCACAAAATGCACCCATTGCATGATACCCCTGTGCAAGTGCCTCTTTGTATTTTTCGGCTTCTTCCTTTTTAACCTGGTCTTTCATTTCCTTGTTTTCTTTTTTTCCCTGGTCAGCTTCGTGCTTTTCGTATTCCAGTTCAATTTCGTCTAATGTTTCATCTTTCATAATTGTCTACCCAGCACCGTTATTGCCACTAAACCAATTAACAGACCTATAGCCTTACCAGCACCGCTCTTTTTTTCAGGCTCATCTATAGGCATTAACTCACCTTCGATTACTTCATCTTTATCGATATCGATTTGTTCATCCGGTTCGGTTTTCGGTATCGGGTCTTTAGTTGACAGGTTTTCAAAGCCTTCACGAAAAATGGCATTATCGGTAATATATTTCTGAAGCTTGCCTCCTTTTCGTTGATCTGGACCGCACTCTGTACAACGTAGATATAACTGACCTTCTCGACTGCCTGATTCAACACGATGTACGGTCGCTTCATTTGAGCAATCAACACCAGTACACGCAACCGAACCAATAACCGGATTACCACCTTTAGTTTTTGCCATTGCTAAATACCTTTTCAAGATCATATTCGTCATGAGCTGAACAATTATTACAATGCTCAATTGCTTTATTAATTTCTTCGGCCATTTCTAACATTAATCGAAAGGCTTCATCCTGTAATAACATGCCAGCCTTTACATCCGGGATGAACTTGACACTGAAGGGTATTTTTTCTTTCAGATCATTGGCTTTCAACTGTAATATTTCGACTTTTTGTGAGTAGTCACTCATGGGGATATCCTCCAGGTGAGTTATTGCTGTAATTTGCCCTTTTTTGGTGGTTTAAAAATGTCGAGTTATTCTCCTTTATCAAGAAAATAGAACTTCGCGGGTCAATGCGTACAGAGTAGCGATTAGAACGCGTATTAAAGCCCACAGAGCCTATCCACTGGATTAAGGACATGTCCATCGTCTGACGGTCATCAATCACCCTGTAAAGCTCTCCATAAGAGCGAGAGCGCCTATAGCCGTGATGCGCCATCCACCATTCGACAAAACGATCAGCAGGCCAATCGACCATACCGAGTGATTCACGGTCATAACCGTTGACTGAGTGCTTCTTGCCGCCCTCACCGGTCAAATGCTTAACTGAGTACTTCAGCAGCTCCTGAAAGGCACCTAATAGGACAGAGCGACGATCTGTATCACGCCCACGATTAGCGGCCATGTTCTTCATTGACCTGGCATCTTGAAACTTAATACCAAAACCCCATTCACGTTGAACGGTCTCCCAATCAAAATGACCATCGACCAGGAACATTGCATTGATGTGAACATTCCAGGAGTACTCGCCTGTTGGTTCTCCCGTGTCATCGTCATACACCATCGAGAGCGGGTCTTCTAAAGTTGCCAGGCAACCTTTAACCGCGGCAAATGATTTGTGTTTCAACATGGCTGTAAATCGTTTGTAGATATCTCTTAACGAGTCATGTAATTGACCAGGCTTCGGGTTAGGAATAGTAAAAACAGCATATTGAAATGTTCTACGACGGTTACCATCGAGCCATTTTTCAAATACAGGCATATATCGTTTTGATAATCGACGTTGTTCTGATCTAGCTTCATCAGGACAGAGTTTGTTTAAACCGCATTTGTATTTCCATTGAACAATTTTATTACCTTCAACTGGATTGACACCAACGACACCAGACAAGCGACACGAGTCTAGACGATCAGCAATTTCTAACGCATTGTGAATAATTCCAAGAGGGGCGACTTTGCCACGAATGTATGCAGCGATACCTCTTTCAATCTTACGTCGTTTATCATAACCGAGTGACCAGGTAGCCATATCTTCATCAATGGCTTCATATAAATCATTATTATAAACACCGTCTTTTATCAGTATGTCATCGAATTGAACATCTTGGAGGTTTCGATCGATATCGAGATCACGCATCAAGTATTCCGGCATATCCAGAATATTTAATGAGTGCGGGTGTTTAGCTTTATAGTCCTGAAGGGGGTCTATAGGCTGGTGGAATAAATCGGTTAATTGAGTCACTTAACTAATTTTCTTTTTGTTTCATAACCGCACTGAGTCAAACCAGAAGAGCAAAAAACAAAACCTGTTGTAGTTACTAACACTAAACTAGCCCCACAATGAGGACAGTTTTCTTTTAACACCTTATGTATACATTTTCCGTTTCCACAGTTACCTACGCCGCAAGAATATGAATTCATTTTTTAACCTTGCGACCGATTCTATTTTTAAATCGTTTTTTCTTTTTTTCTTTTTCAGATTTTTCAGCACGACAATAAGGGCATACTTCTCCTTGATAATGACCAAATGTCTTAAAACGATAATCATGCTTAGAACAGAAACTTTCATAATATCCTGTAGTCATATCAAAACCACATATAGATTTCAGAGATAGCGCCGATAATAAAAACCCAAATAAAAATGGTCGATATCGGAATAAATAGATTTGAGAAATTTATTCTCTTAAAAAATTTCATACTGGATACCCTCCTAAATACGCGCACCCTTGACCATCAGGAACTTCATTTTTTAATATTATTAAATTTGTTAACTCTTCAGATCGTTTTTTCATCCGCACATATTTAAGCCGGACTTCATCTTCTGATTTAGTTTCATTAATAACTTTGATTAATTGGTTTAGCATTTCAGACATTATTTAACCCCCGCTTTAATTAGTTTTGTAATACGGGCCTCTACAACTTTTGACTTTGATTCAAAAGAATACAAATTACAGTTATACAAAAGACTAAGTAAAAGTTTCGGGTCGGTATGATTCGCAATAGAAATTTTCATATCATCAACCGATGTATTTAAATAATTACTGACTAACTTTTCTCTTAAACGTGTATCCATAATTTTCCCTCTGGTGATGGAGAAACAAAAAAAGCCCAGAGAATATTCCCTGGGCTTTTTAATTATTCGTCGTCGTGATTATCTTCAACTTGTGGCGTTAACGGTTCTGACAGTTCACGCGCTTCAGCCATTAATTTTTTACGTTCTTTAGAAAACGCTGTGCATTCCATAGCGGCAAGAATTTTGCACTGTGCCATCGCGAGTTGTTCAGTTTTTGAAATTTCAGGTATATGAGCACCCATCTATTTTTCCCCTGGTCATAGTTAAGTCCTATAGGCCGAAGGGTAAAAATGCAGCCCGAGGATTACCCCGAACCGCACCCCATCACCAAATGGACAAGGAAGACAGAAGCTTCCCTGGGAAAAATAATAGACCATGACTTATGGACATGTCCATAGGCCAGAAACTACACAACCCTTGGACGTAGTGCTATATTCCACCTATAGACCTATCACCAAAGGGAAGATCATCATGAAAGATTATTCAGACATAACTACAATTCTTGACGAGCTGAAAAGCCGCCACGGATTAACCTCAGATTACAAACTTGCAAAATTCTTAGATATAACCAGAACAAGGCTCAGCAACTACCGCTGTGGAACGAATACTATCGATGATGACCTTGCAAACAAGATAGATAAGCTACTGGAACTACCCGAAGGCGTAATCGCTTTAGAGATGCACGCAAAGCGGACAAAATGTCCTAGCGTATCAAAGACTTTTCATGAGATAGCACAGAAATTAGCCGCAGGGGCATTGTGCTTAGTGCTTGTTTTTGGTGGACTTTTACCGAAGCCAGTGAATGCGACCGGTCAAATTGGCCCAGTTAACAATAATATACATTATGCACACATATTTAATAAACTCTATACACCCGTAAGTCGCTTAGTGG
>Ga0316205_10000458_pt1 | contig 75539 bp, 65 predicted proteins | sample 3monthpyrite_MG_FD_204941 | JGI IMG/M metagenome (GOLD analysis project Ga0316205, IMG submission 204941) | Microbial mat bacterial communities from mineral coupon in-situ incubated in ocean water Damariscotta River, Maine, United States -... | ecosystem: Environmental > Aquatic > Marine >...
AAAACAACCGGTGAAATCACCGGAATCACCTTGGACTCGAAAAACAAACCAGTCAATAAGAGCACACTTTCAAGACAAAACGCACAGGCTAAATATGCTAAATATGGTTCTTTATCAAAAGAGTTATATGAGAAAGTTATGGAGATGGGGCCTCGTGATAGCCTGGCGGTGATTATTTGGCTTGATGATGCACCACGCACCCCACTAGTGCGATTTATACCTAAGTATAGAGATCCGAATAGTGAAGAGCATAAAAAAGAAGCGCAAGTCTTTAAAGCAAAACTCTTACAAATGAAGAAGGAGCGTACTGAACTTATTAAAACGCATGCGGGACCGTTATTAGGTGTACTTCGAAGCCTTAATGCAAGAAAAATTAGTGAAGGATCTTCATTTCCTTATTTCACATCGGAGTTAACCAAAGCTCAGATTTTGTCTTTATCTCACCGAAAAGGGATTACCATTTATTCGGATATTGATCCAAAAGTGGCGTTAGGAGAAGTTATGCTAAGGACGACCTCCCAAACCATCAGAGCAGGAGGTGGGGGGATACCCAACGATGAGTTTGGCCTGACTCCACATAGTGACACCTCTACTAATGATCAGGGCATTACAGGAACGGCAACAACTATAGCGATAAGTGAGTTTGGCTCGATAAAATTTGATGCCACAGGAAATAATCGATTGAAAGGAGCTAATCGTGAAGATGATCCTGCTAATTGTATGAATGGGAAAAAACAACCAGATGGCTCTGTTTTTGACTTACATGCAACCCCAGTGGCAGCTGTTGCTAATCATCGAAATAATGGGTGTACTACAACACCAGATGAGGCTTGTAATTCCTCCAACGGTATTGCATATCGAGGTCGGGTATTAGGTGCTCATACATGTAATGATGCTGATACAGAGACTGAAAGGTACAGAAAGGCGATGGAATGGGCGTTTTGGAATAATGATGCAAGAATTTTGAATCGGAGTATTCAGGATACGACTACTGCGCTTGGCCCCTTTAGTCGTATTTATGATGAAATAGTGTATCTTAGTGGTCTTAACGTTGTGGCAGCCGCAGGTAATGTTGCATTTGGTAGTTCTGACAAAGTGACTGAACCAGGGATAGCTTATAATGTAATTACTGTGGGCAACTCTTATGTACATACGCCGGGCAATCTTGAGCGATTGGATGATCCTATCGGTTGGAGTGATGATACGCTTCTCGATAGTTCAAACCATATTAATCCTGTCTCTGGACATAGTGATCGAGAAAAACCGGATGTCGCTGCCCCTGGAACTTTAGTAATGTTACCTAATGGCACCGGAGGTTATGGGCCGTATACAGGCACCAGTTTTGCTGCGCCAGCTGTGGCTGGCACTATTGCCTTGATGCAGCAGAGGAACTCTATTTTTCGTTACTTTCCCGCATTGACTAAGGCTGTACTAGCGGCAACAGCCTGGAATAATCCTCGTGGCCCTGCTTATCCAAAGGTCGACGGATATGATGATCATGATGGGGCAGGAGTGGTGGTTGCTTCTCGTACTAACAAATTAGCCAAAGCTGCCCTTGTTTCTGGTGAGCAGGTGGTTGATGGTTTTGGGTCAAAGCCAGTGGAATTGGTTGAGTTTGGGGTCATGGAGCCGCCTTGGAGCATTGTAGACACTTTTGTAAAAGTCTATGCAAGCCCGGGCGATCTTATTCGAGTGGCATTAGCTTGGAGTGTAGACCCGAATTATCAAAATTATGATAACGATCCTTCAGCGGACCTTGATATTATCGTTGTGAGACCTGATGGCTCTCAATTGCCTTATGAATATACTTGGGATAGCAATTTAGAAGTGAGAGAGTTTCAGGCAACACAGACGGGTTATTACACCTTCAAAATCAATAAATATCAGATTGCTGTCGATACGCCTTATGGGATTGCAGTGGATAAAGTTAAGGGTTTAAGCTTAGCGAGTCCTAGAGACAAAGATGATCCTGCGTAACTATATAATTAGCGTTTCTTCGCTAAGATGTATGTCACTAATAATGAGCTTACGGTGCTATACTAGTATAATGCCGTAAGCTCTTATGCTTAATCGCTATAAAAATAATAATTATTTATAAATGAGTATTATTGAGTTTTACACCCAATAATACGGGGGAGGATTGAAGGATGTATTATAAATATTATTTTTTATTGATTTATTTTCTGTTTGTTTTAATCGCTTGTGAAGAGACGTCTAAACATACCGATAAAGCTAATTTAATTGATGATACGTCGCTTTCTGTTGATGGTGATAGTTTAACCACGCCTGTGGACCCCGTCTCATTTATCTCGACTCCCGAAACTAGAGTTCCTTTGGGTGCTGTGCTGCCAGAAGATGTTCAACAAATCGCGGACAGCAATAATCAATTTGGCTTTAAGTTTTATCAAGAATATATCGCTCAACAAGAGGTGTTAAATAATAATCTGGTTTTCTCCCCTTGGGCGATGAGTATACCGCTGACGATGTTATACCAAGGCAGTCGTGCAACAACAGCGGAACAGATACAAACTTTAATGCAATATCAAAATACAAAACCAATGACGAATCAAGCAATGAATGAGCTGGATGGGTGGTTTAGAGAGTCCGCTAGCTCTGCTGATAAGGTGCGTTATCAATTAACAAATAGCTTATGGATACAAGAAGATTTTCCCATTCAGCAGGATTATATCGATGTATTGACACAATATTATCAGGTGGAAGGTCATCAGCTCGATATGGCGAATCAACCCTTAGCAGCTTCACAGCGCATCAATGAATGGGTTAACCTGGCGAGTAATGGTGAGTTTACCCGCCTATTGGAGGCTAAAGATATCTCCCCATTGACTGTATTGATAGAAATAACTGTATTGTCCTTTAAAGCAAAGTGGCTGAATGGCTTTCACCCGAGTAGCACGATACCAAGACCCTTTACGTTATTGGATAATACTGAGGTTACTATTGATATGATGCTTGGGTTTGATTCACTTGACCATGCTCGTATAGCAAATTATCAGGTCTTGGAATTGCCTTTGGAGGGTCGACAATTTTCGATGTTGTTAATTTTGCCAGACCTTGGGGATTATTTAGAAGTAGAGGCAGGGTTAAGCCGAGCCATGATGAATGAAATTGATGCAACTCTTGAGTCTAAACATGTGGCATTTGTATTACCTAAATTTGATCTCTCAACAAAAATTTCGTTGATTGATTTATTAACTCAGCTGGGCATGTCAGATAGTTTTGATGGACGGGCTAATTTTGGTGGCATTAGCCAGTCATCGATTTACATTAGTAAAATGGGGCATAATGCCAAAATCAGTATCGACGAGAACGGGGTCAGTGCCACTGCGGTAACTGACGTGGGGGCATCTGTGACATCAGCAGATGTTTTGGAAATTTCATTTAATCGTCCTTTTATTTTTATGATTAGAGATCAGCGATTTAAAACGATTTTATTTTTAGGTCGAGTGTTAGATCCTTCAATTTAGATTAGCTATTTATTCTGTTGTTTTAAGCGGAGCAGGCAACAACAGCGAACGCACCCGCAAAGCCGCGATTATCACACAGGTGAGGCCAATGAGGCTTTGCAACACTCTCGCCTGATCATAATGGGTATCGTAAAATAACATGAGATTAATCGCGTTAATGAATAAAATCACGACGATTATTTTTTTTAGCCAGTGATTAGGGTTTGCAAAATAGGTCGTAAAATAAAATCCAAGTACCGCACTCGTCCAACCTACCATAATGCCGCCCAATACATCGGCAGGCCAGTGAACACCAATAGCAATGCGAGAAATCCCTACCAACAGTGCAAAACCAAAAATAAGGCAAAATACCCAGGCGCGACGCCAGTAAAGACAAATAATACTGGCTAACAAGATGGCAGCGGCGGTATGGCCTGAAGGAAAAGCTGGAGAAGAGCTCAGTGCCGAGCCGATTAACTGAAAATGTTCTGGATCGATCACCAAACCGGGGCGTGGCCACTGTAAACTCCATTTAATACCTTGGGTTAACAGGCTGGAAATAAGGCCGGCAATGAGACTTGTCCAGATCAGTTCGGGTTTTACATAAATGAATATTAATACCAGAGCGGCAATCACCGATGCATCACCGAATATGGTGATGTAAGACCAATATTTGGCATCGAATAATTGGCCAAAATCATTGATGGCAAAAAATAAATGTTGATTCTGGTTAAATAGCCATAACAAGGTTAGCAACAATAGTGCAACGCAAGGCACTCCCCACTGCCAAAGTAAGCTTGACCATTGAGCAGAGGCTATTTGGGGTTTGATAGGTTTCATTATGCTGTTTTAGATGTGATTTCGTCGAGCATTAATGGCGCATTGAGTGGCGTCCCCTGAAAAAATATTTCATCGCCTTTATGTATTAAGGTGCTGTCGGCTAACCATTGTAATACCCTGGGGTAGATGATATGTTCTTTGGCCTGTACGCGTTGCGCAAGTGTGTTGGCGTCATCGGTATCGAGGATGGCAACCCGAGCTTGTAAAACCACTGGACCGCCGTCTAATGCTTCGGTGACAAAATGGATACTGCAGCCGTGTTCTTTGGCTTGGTCCTCCAGTGCGCGTTGATGGGTATTGAGTCCTTTGTAAGCAGGTAACAGTGATGGATGCACATTAACGATTTTATGCTGAAATGTATTGATGAATTCCGCACTGAGTATTCTCATAAAACCAGCGAGCACGATGATATCGGGCTGGTAAAGGTCAATGATATTCTTGAGAGCCATGTCGTATTGATATCGATCATGATAATCACGATGGTTAATGATGTGCGTTTTGATATTGGCATCGTTAGCACGTTGTAAGCCATACGCAGTTGGATTGTTGCTAATTACTGCTAGAATTTCAGCATCGAGCTTGTGGGCTGTTATTTGTTCAATAATTGCTTGTAGTGTGCTGCCTTGACCTGAAATTAGTACGACTAAGGAGAGTTTAGCCATGATGTTTCATCCTGTCCTTAGTGTTATTTGGAGATTGATTTTTCATCGGTAACAGAGAGTGTTGGTAGCTAAGTATTTTTCAGTATGGTTAGCACTGACTTTAATTTAAGCAATTTCAACACCTGAAAATGATTCGCTACACAGATATCGTTAATTAATTTCAACAAAGGGCGATGTTTGCTCCGCTTTGTTAATACGACCAATTTGCCAAACAGTTTCTCCTTGCTCGGATAATACTGCCATGGCTTGATCTGCCAGCGAATTTTCTACAATAATCACCATGCCGATGCCACAGTTGAATGTACGAAACATTTCTGCTTTATCTACCTGGCCTTGTTGTTGTAACCAAGGAAAAATAGCGGGCTGAGGCCAAGCACTGGCATCAATGATCGCTTTGGTGTGATTGGGCATAACCCGCGGAATATTCTCATACAGGCCGCCGCCAGTGATGTGAGCAATTGCCCGAACCGGTAGGGTTTGAATTAACTTGAGTATGGATTTAACATAAATCCGGGTGGGTTCTAATAAGTAGCTTGCTAGATCGGAGCTTTCAAAGGGGTCCGCCAGATTAATCTGGTTCACTTCAATAATTTTTCGAATCAGTGAATATCCGTTAGAATGAGGGCCTGATGAGGCTAAGCCTAAAATGACATCCCCGGCTGTGGTTGAACTGCCATCGATGATTTGATCTTTTTCGACGATACCCACACAAAAGCCTGCCAGGTCGTATTCATTGGGTCCATACATACCAGGCATTTCAGCTGTTTCACCACCGGTTAGCGCAGCACCTGCCATTTGGCAGCCTTCGCTGATACCTTTAATGACGTCGGCAGCGATGTCTGTGTTGAGTTGACCGGTTGCGAAATAGTCTAAGAAAAATAAGGGTTCGGCACCTTGCACAATAATATCGTTGACACACATGGCCACCAGATCAATGCCGATCGTATCATGTCGATTTAATTGGTGAGCAATTTTTAGCTTGGTGCCCACCCCATCGGTGCCGGAGACCAGCACCGGACGACGGTAACGATCCAACGGTAGCTCAAATAACGCACCGAAGCCGCCAATGCCGGTTAATACTTCAGGTCGTAATGTACTTGCTGTAAAAGGTTTAATCTTTTCAATAAGTTGGTTGCCTGCGTTAATGTCTACGCCAGCGTCACGATAATTAAGAGGTTTTTTCTGCACCGATTTTTATGTCTCGTTTTAGTATACTTACCAAGGACAGGTAGATCTGTGTTGTGATCTGTCTATTTTTTCGCCACAAAATACGTGTAGCCAGTAGCCTAACGGCGAAGTATAAATGAAAAAAGAAATATTTTATCGCACTATACTTATTAAGCCCAGTTTAGCTAGCAATTTTAATCATCCAGTGGTGGGTGTGATAAGCAACATAGGTATTTAGATATATGCCTAAGTCTATTGGGTTTATAAGGTTAACTAAGTGAAATATTGGCAAGGGAAATAAATTAATCAATGCAACAAAAGAATAAACATGTTAAAACATGCGGAAATTTTACTATCCAGGGATCTGGCAAGGTGCTTTGTTTGATTGCTAAAAATTTTTATGTTTTTTGGTTGCTTTGGGTGTGTTGTATTTTTTCTGGGCAGGTTTTTGGGGCCGTGCTAGAAAAACTTTATGAAGTGAAAATTCCAGTTGAATCACAGAGTCAAGCTCATCGTCAAGCCGCCATCAAAGTTGGATTTGGTGAGTTATTGATACGGATTACCGGTGATAGTCAATTCGCGAGTTCGGGAAAAGCACAAAAAATACTCAGAAAATCAGAGAATTTTGTACATCAATTTCGTTATGAGAGAATACCGCTCAGAACTCCAAAAATCGTTGATGGGATGGAAAATGAACCCGCAGAGGAGAGTGCTTCTGAGTCCAACCCTGCTCCGGCACCGTTAACGCCAGACTCACCACAGTTAGTGTTAGCCATTGTATTTGAAGAAAATATGGTGAATGAGGCGTTGTGGAAAAATAATTTACCGGTGTGGGGGAAAACGCGTCCCTCGACCTTAGTTTGGGTCGCAGTTCAAGATTTGGGGCAACGTTTTTTATTGAATGCAAACGAACCCTCTGACATTTTAGACGCACTAACGTATTACGCGGACAAAAGAGGCATGCCGTTGATTTTCCCACTCACGGACTTGACCGATCAAAATAGCATCAGTGTGAGCGATGTGTGGGGTAATTTTAGCGATCCGATCTTAGCTGCTTCACAACGTTACCAGCCGGATGCTGTGTTCGTCGGCCGTGTTTTTCGGGACCCATTTGGCGGTTGGCAAGCGCGCTGGGCTTTATATCAAGGTGAGCAACTTGATACTTGGGAGATTTGGGGGCAGGATATTAAGGATGTGGTACGTAATGGTATTGATCGAAGTACCGATGGATTGGCGAATCGTTATGCTCAGATGGCTTCGAGTGAGGGCAATCAAAAAATTGTTGATTTGTTGATTGATGATGTGAAGTCTTTGCAAGACTATGTAAAAACCTCCGATTATTTAGTGTCTTTGGCACCGGTTGCGGAGTTGCAGGTGCGCGGCATTAACGCAACGCACATTGTCTACCGCGTTTTATTGCGCGGACAACTGCACGGGCTAAAACAAGCCATAGCGTTGGGAACCTTGTTAGCGGTGGTGGAGAATGATGTTAAAGAAAATGAAAGCAACATGCTTGAGGATCAAACGCTATTGCCCAGTGAGCCGGCTTCGTTCCGGTATCGATTATTGCCGTGACTAGAAAAGACATACCTAATATTATTAGCCTTTTTCGGGTACTGCTGGTCATACCCATCGTCATGTTGTTGCATGCCGAGCTTTTCCAGGAAGCATTAATTTTATTTTTTATTGCAGGTTTTTCAGATGCATTAGATGGTTTCTTGGCAAAGCGGTATGATTGGGGAACACGTCTTGGCTCCATACTTGATCCTATTGCCGATAAAGCATTATTGGTGTCTACCTTTATTGTGTTAGTTGTATTAGGACTGGTGCCTTTTTGGTTATTAATGGTAGTGATTGCCAGAGATGTGGTGATTATCATTGGTGCAGTCGCCTATTATTTGGTGATTGGCCATTATTTGTTATCGCCCAGTATTATCAGTAAGCTCAATACCGCGTTACAGATTTCATTGGTATTGATCATTATTATTTCTCATGCGGTTTATACGCTGCCTGACATGATTTTAACCCTTTGGGTCTACGCAACGTTATTTACTACCATACTGAGTGGATTGGATTATGTCACCGTTTGGGGGCGTAAAGCACTGAGTGAGGTTGGCAATTTAAAAGCTCATGACTGAATTAGTCAATTGGTTATTGATCGTCGGCGTTGGTGGTATCGCTATTGACGTTTATGTATTGTCGCTGGTATTACCTGTCACTGCGATTGTGATGGTGGTATTACGACATGGCCATGAGCGTTATTTATGTCGCTCGCTTTATCAGCATGATTAATAATGATTGCAACCCAATTACCTCTTGCCTTACAAATCAATGATGCGGCTTCGTTTGATAATTTTTTTATCGGTGATAATACGGAACTGGCTGAGTGTTTGAAGTCTGCGCGTCGCGCTGCTTATGATGGTGAGCAGATTATTTTTTTTTGGGGAAATCCAAGTTCAGGAAAAACCCATTTACTACATGCCAGTTGTCGTCATGCTATCGCTCAAGGTCAAACCGCCAGTTATCTCTCTTTAAAGCATAATGCTTCACTGAAAATAGAAGTTTTTAATCATCTGGAAAAATTATCTTTAATTTGTATTGATGATTTTCAATCGATTGCGGGTAACCCCATCTGGGAGCAGGCACTTTTTCATCTATATAACCGGGTACGTGATGCTGATTGTCAGTTATTGATAGCAAGTTCGGAAAGTCTGGCGAATTTATCGATTGCATTAGCCGATTTAAAATCACGCTTAGCTTGGGGTTTGGTTTTTCGTTTGCACGATTTGTCGGATGCAGATAAAATCGCGGCGTTACGGCTAAGGGCAAAGGTGAGAGGATTTGAGTTGTCCGAAAAAGTTGGCGAATTTTTATTACGTCGATTTCCTCGTGACATGAATTCATTGTTTGCTTTGTTGGATGAATTGGATATTGCAACCTTATCTGCACAACGAAAATTAACTATTCCATTTATTAAGCATTGGATGAGCCAGAGGTAGGAGAAAAATAAATATGAGTATGCAAGTGCAAATCACTAATAAATTACAAGACTCAATAAACCTTAAACATTTGGATGTGATTAATGAAAGTCATGGGCACAATGTGCCCGCCGGGTCTGAGTCTCACTTTAAAGTGATTATTGTCTCAGATGATTTTTCCGAGAAAAGTTTGATTGCGCGTCATCGTATGGTGAATCAAGTATTAGTGGACGAGTTGCAAAATCATATCCACGCCTTAGCATTACATACCTATACTATTGCGGAATGGGATAAAAATAATGGTGGGTCACCGGCGTCACCAAAATGTATGGGTGGTGCCAAACAATAAGCCATCGATATTAATATGAAGTCATCGAAAATGCGTGATCGTCTTTACGCTCAACCACTAACGAATATCAGTGATTTTGTGTTTGATGAATCCGTGGCGGATGTGTTTACTGATATGGTGCAGCGCTCAGTGCCTGGTTATGCCACGGTGATTCAACTTATAAAAGTGTTAGCTGCGCAGTATGTACAGCAAAATAGTCAATGTTATGATCTGGGCTGTTCGCTTGGCGCGGTAACCATGGCATTATGCCAAGGTATTGTGCAGCCTGGCTGCCGCATTATCGCTGTCGATAATTCAGCGGCAATGGTTGATCGATTGCAGCAGCATGTGTCGGCGATTGATGATTTGGTGACACTGCTGGAAGTGCAATGCCAGGATATTAATGAAGTTAACATACATAATGCTTCGTTTGTGGTATTAAACTACACCTTGCAATTTATTGCCGTGGAAAATCGCTTTAGCATTTTATCTGATATTTATAACGGTTTATTGCCAGGTGGTGTATTGATTCTGTCAGAAAAAATATGTTCGCCCAATGAATCGCAAAATGAATTATTAGTTGATTTGCATCACGCTTTCAAAAAAACTAATGGTTACAGCGATCTTGAAATCAGTCAAAAGCGTCAAGCTTTGGAAAAGGTATTAAGCGCAGAAACCTTAAAACAACATCAAACGCGTTTGAAGCAAGCCGGTTTTCAGTGTGTTGAGCAAATTTTCCAGTGTTTTAATTTTGTGACCTTGTTTGCTCAGAAATGATTGATTACACCAATTTTTACCAGACTGTGCAGGATTCTGCCTTAGAGCCTTGGTTAACCACGCTTGGTGCTGATGTTGATCAGGCGCTGTTTCAGGCAAACAATGGCAATTTGCTACGCTGGCGACAGGCCTTAGACCAGCTACCAGAACTTACGCCATCCAGTTATGATTTTCGATCATCAACCATTACCATCGGACGATCACAGGACTGCGATGAGTTAACTCAATCATTGCTTAAAACTTGGTTATTGGCTTTGCAGCCTTGGCGGAAAGGGCCGTACTCATTATTCGGTGTCGACATTGATTGTGAATGGCGATCGGATTGGAAATGGAACCGACTTTATCCACATATTGAACCAGTAAAAGATCGTTTGGTATTGGATGTCGGATGTGGCAATGGCTATCACTGTTGGCGTATGTTGGGAGAGCAGGCCAAATTGGTGGTGGGTATTGATCCTTCCTTGTTATTTGTCTGTCAATTTTTTGCTTTGTCTCGATATCTTCCCCATTTTCCTCTGACTGTATTACCACTTACCATGGAAGCCATGCCAAATACATTAACGGTGTTTGATACGGTATTTTCCATGGGTGTGTTGTATCACAGGCGATCACCAATAGATCATTTATTGTCATTGAAACAATGTTTGCGCCCTGGTGGTCAGCTGGTATTGGAAACCCTGGTCATTGATGGTGGGGAGGGGCACGTATTAGTGCCCGAAGGACGTTATGCAAAAATGCGTAATGTCTGGTTTATTCCGACATGTTTGACCCTGGAAGCCTGGTTGAAGCGTTGTGGATTTGCTAATGTTCGCTGTATTGATATGAACAAAACCTCCCTTGAAGAACAGCGGGCAACGCCATGGATGACATTTGAATCCTTAGCAGACTTTCTCAATCCTGATGATGTTTCGCTAACGATAGAAGGTTTACCGGCTCCGCAGCGAGCGATTTTTGTCGCTGAGACTCATACCTAACTCCCTGTCTTATTCACTTCTGTGGCTAACTGATCTGTTATTTTTTCAAACTCTTCATTGATAACGATGCTTTGATAAAAAATTTCGTTGGTACGTTCTAAACAATTTTCAGCAATTTGTCGGATATTGTTTTCTTGAGGTTCCGTCAGGCCCAGTGTCATCATGGCCTCTTCTAAATCTTCAGTTAAATTATCAATCGCTAGCCGATTATCTTTTTGAATTTTTTTAAAAGTCTTTTCTATGTTTTCCATGGCATTCCTCACGGTGGTAATGAGATCATCCTTCTGGGCAAGCGCATTATCTCTCAGTAAGCTATTAATGCACGATTCGATGGCATTACAAAGCGTCCCTAATAAATCTTTCAACATGCCATAACGCTCAAGATCATGGCATGGCATGTTTTTTATCAATAGTGAAAATTGCTGGTAATTGATGACGGTTCGGTTTTTAAAATCAAAAAAACGACTTTGTTTTCGGGCGAGTTCTATAATATTTTTTTCGAGTGGGCTAACGGTGTTTTGATCGCCAAAGGTATAGGTTTTGCCAGGTGTTAAAATATAAAGGCTGCATTTAAGATCGTGTGCTCGAGTCATTTCAAAGACATTGAAGCTCAACTCTTCAAAGGTTTTGGCATTGAGACTGTTATTGTAGAACTCGAGGACTTGGCCCATACCACTTGAGTACGTCATGGCTTGTAAGGCTGTACTGACTGAATCGCTGACCTGCTGATTTAATTTGTTATTTTGTTGTCTGGTTTCGAGTAGATGATTAATTTTAATTTTTAATTCGGGTGGATGTAAGGGCTTGGTAATATAGTCACTTGCACCGACTGAATAACCTTTCAGCTTTTCTTGTAAGTCTGTTAATCCGGAGACAAAGATAAGAGGAATGTCGGCGGTAGAAAAGTCATCTTTGAGTTTTTCGCAAAGTTGATAGCCATCCAGTTGGGGCATTTGAATATCCGATAGGATAATATCGATATTTTCGGCTTGCTGTTCGACTAAGTCGAGTGCATTTTTCCCATCTACCGCTTGTAAGGTGTTATAACCTTCTTGTTCCAAATGTTTACAATGTATCATTAAAATACTTGGGTCGTCATCGACTACTAAGACTGTTGTCATGTAAATAACCTTTAACCACTAATTAACACATGAATTCAATGAGAAAAATATTGCTAATGCCATCTCAGTTATTGATCGGCAAATGCTAAGATAAATTTACTGGAAAAGTTATAATTAACAAAAATTAACAAGTTGCTCGGTTTTCAGGTTAAAAAATGAGCGTCTGATGAAAAGCCCTAATAAAACTCAGCGAGGATCATTGTCGGTTTACGTTGCCATTATTATCAATATATTGTCGTGATTTTTTACATTATCTTTCTTTTAGGTGATTTTCGTAAAGATAATTCATTGATAAAATAGAAAAAATTTTTTTGGCTCGATGTCTGCAATCATCACTGAACAATAATAACAAAAATGATTCAATTGTATGCAGGTCTATTTTACTATCCCCAAGCATTTCTTTGCTTGGGTTATTTTTCTTCTTTTTTTATTTCACTTAAGCGCATGTTATCAGCGTAGCCATTCGATGGACGATGATGAAATATTTCCGTCATTGATTAATGATAGTGCTAAAGCGCAATCGTCTATCCGGCCGGTATTGATCGACTCTCACATTTTACCCGATCTTGTGAACGCTGAGTTACTCATCACGATAGATGTTGCTGGGTTACCAACGGCTAATTTGCATCTCACATTTAATACCAATATTGTCTTGCTTGATGCATCATTTATCCAATTGTTTGTGCGAATACAAAATCCACTGACTCGTGAATACGAGCATCATCGTTTAGCCATTAAAGAATTGACAGCACAAACCAACCAATTGATATTAAGTTTGGCAGGTGGATTAAGTGATGGCAGTCATTTATTTATTGGTGAAGGAGCAATGCTGATTGATGGTAAACGGAACCAAGCAAGCAACTTAACGTTGTTTCCTGATGTTGATCCAGGCATTGCTTCTTTTAATTTCCGCAGTTTTATCCCTACCGATATCAACTTATTCTCTAAAATCAATTATCCTGCTGGCAAGTTAGTTGCGAAGCCGACCAAGCTTAAAAGTGAGCAGGATATTTTGGCAGATCTTGACTTATTTTTATCAAAAAAAGTTACACTAGGTTTGATTGATAAGTCTCAAAAAAATGCTGCTTTGGAAAAATTTAGTGCACCAGTGAGCAAGCGAATCATTGCCTCTGGACAATTAAGAGCGGCATTATTGTCTTTGTTGGGAACTGTTTCCGAGCATGCCATAACAGCCATATTGGATGGTGAAAACCAAACGGGTCAGCCATATGGAAAGATGGGGTTTGTCTCAGGTTTGACGACTCATATTGTTGCAAAAGGTAAGTTGCAAGCTGGACAACTAGCTATTGTGTTCAATGATCAATTTTCCACAGAGCCATTTCCGGTGTTGTCAGCTTGGATTGCCCATGAAGTATTCCACCAAGATCTTTATCTTGGTCAACATGAAGAGGTGCTAGCATCGGTTGCTGATGTGGTTACCTATATGCAGCAAATTCTTGTTGCACCGTCGATTTCCCAATACAATTCAGATTTAGTGCGTCGCAATAATACGCGCATGCTGGCATTGTTAAATTCCGGGACCCCGGGGATTACCACGTTGGGTGTCAAGTCAGCGCAGCTCACAGACATGAGCGTTAATGTGCTGCCAAAGAGTTTACTTAAGCAAAATAGTTTTGAAGATTATATTCGGAATATCTATTCTTATAGTCCACTAACAGCCACAGTCGGCAATGCTAGCCTAAATAGTTTTTTGCTTAAGTTGATGAAAGTGCCTAGTTACACGCATTTTGATTTTACCCAAGCAACAATTAATTCCATCGACCATCGGATGCATGTTTTTAGCACCGAAGATTTATTGCAAATTATTACCTTATTAAAACTACAGATCAATGCTTTGCCAGCCTGAATCATCTGCCAAAACAAATGTAATATCCAGTTATTATTGAGTTTCTTCCCCTTTCTTAAAATAATATTAAAAATTCCTTTAAGCTGCCGATATATCTATCCGCAATGGATGATTTTGTGAATAGATAAGGGTAATTGCTTGGCTAATGGGAATACCTCAAATACATTTTTTTTTGATCATGTTGCTTTGTGCGCCAATGCTTTGGGCGGGGCAGTGGTCTACGGGTAAACCACAAGCACCAATAGTGATGAGTTTGACGACACAGGATGTGGTTGAATCAGGTGCTAAGGTATCTTTTGTATTGAACATTATGTCTAAAGTTGATGCCAGCCGTTTTTCTTACACAATAAATTTACCTGCCGGTGTTGATAGGCTTGCTGGGCACATGCATTGGCAAGGTAAGCTACGTGCTGGTGAAATGAGCACTTTTCCTTTTACCGTGCGATTAGCTAAGTCGCTGAATCAACCGCTAACAGCCAATGCCGTCATGCAAACCATTGATGGCATAAAATATGGCGCGAGTGCCATGTTTTCATTTCCGCGATCGGTGAGTCAGTTCAAGTCACAACCCTCGCATCAACGTGTAGAGCGTCATGGACGCTTTGTTATCGAACATTCTCTTAACTAATACCATGAAGGCCATGTTTTCTAAAATAGGCCCCTATTGCGTTATGCTTGGTCTGTTGCTGGCACTATTGGCTTGTCAAGATGCAAGCAATGATTCGGCGGTCGAAACCAATCATCCTCTATCCCCGCAAGCGATTAAAATCATACCTGAAGAAATTGCTTTATTGGACAATGATGCGCCGGTTAATTTAGTTGCAGTGGCATTGGATGAGCATGGCGATGCATTAGAGACACAACCTGCCTTTACTTGGTTGAGCACAGATGAATCGGTGGCGACAGTGACTGCTGAGGGTGAATTGCGAGCGATGAAAGAAGGTCGTGCGATGATTAAAGTGATTACTCAGGGTATTGAGAATCAAATTTCTGTTGCTATTTATCATTCAGGTATTCGTTTGACTTTCTCAGAGGCCCCGTTGTTATTTAGACAATTGGGTGATCAACAGCAACTTAACGTGCATGTGACAGATGAGCAAGGTGAGTCACTTGTCAGCTTGCCGGAATTGCAGTGGTCTACTTCTAATGAGACTGTGATTGACGTGAATCATGAAGGGTTATTGACTGCTATCGGTGATGGTCGGGCGGTAATTTCTGTGATGGCTAATGGTTTTACTAAAACCCTTGATGTATTTGTGTACTCGGGCGAAATCCATGTATCAGTGCTGGCTGGAACAAACTACCTTGGACAAATTGGAAGCCAGACTCTGCTATCTGCGCAGGTGAACATGGCAAATGGTGAACGATTAGCCATTCAGCCAAAAATCCAGTGGCAAAGCAAAAATACTCAAATTTTAACCGTTGATGAAAATGGTTTGGTTAGCGCTGTTGCTGATGGTTCAGCAAGCATTGTGGCAACGGCCTACGGTGTGAGTGGGCAGTTGATAATGACTGTGAATAGCTCACCTGTCAATATTAGCGGTATCATACGTTATCAGGATAGAGAATACAGCGTTCAGGGAGGCAATAGAAGCAAACAGATCTTCAAGCCTGTGCGCTTTGCTCTGGTTGATTTAGTTTCCAGTGAAGGGCGCATCTTGCAAACCGTAAGTACAGATAATGCCGGGCGTTTTGTCTTTACTCCAGTGATTTCCAATCCCTATACCATTCGAGTGATTGCCAAAACCGATGAGCAATCCGGGTATGCGTTTGAAGTGAACGACTTATCGGGTAATTTATATGCGGTGACGCAAACGGTTGATATCACCAATTCAACGCCTGATGTGCAAATGGACATTGATCATGGCAGTACGGCAGCGGCTGCGTTTAATATTTTAGATGTTTTTGTTATCGGTGGACAATTTGTCAATACCTTGGTCAGTGATAGGGTGCCCGCATTGGCGGCGTATTGGCAGCCCAATAATTCGCGAGGCACTTATTTTTGCACCAATAAAGATAGCTTTTATTGTCAACAGGGTGCGGGTATTTATGTTTATAATGAAGGGACATTTGGTGATACGGATGAATTTGATGATGATGTCTTGTGGCATGAATTTGGTCATTTTGTTGCCGCACATTTCTCTAAGGATGATTCACAAGGTGGCTGTCATTTATTGTCCAGCAATGATTTGGATTTGCGATTATCCTGGAGTGAAGGCTGGGGGGATTTTTTTCCTGCGGCGATAAAATCCTGGTTAGCCGTTGATGAGCAGCGAAGCCAATTATTGTCTGTGGCAGAAGGTATTTCGAGCACGACTTACATTGATACGGCGGGCAATAGCGCGCTGATTGCCATGGATATTGCAGCGGTGGGCAATACCACTTACATTTATGCGTCGAGTGAGATCTCCATCGCTAGAATACTTTGGGACATCGTTCAAGAAAAAGGTATGCAAGCTGTATGGGATGTATTTTATCATCAGTTGCCTAGTACATCGACACCGATCAATTTAGAAGCATTTTGGGATGGTTGGTTAGTGCAGCATAACCCTGATTTGTTAGAGCTGCAGGCGATTGAGAACATTTTTCAAGGTCGCCAGGTTTTTTATGCGGAGGATCGTTATGAGTTTGATAACGAGATGTCGAATATTCGAAAAATTGGCTTAGGTCGTGAAGAAACCCATACCCTATATCAAGCGGACGGAGAATCTGATGTTGATATCCTTGCATTTGATGGATATCAGGGAGTCAGCTATACAGTGGAAGCGTTTAACTTGAGAAATGGGGCGGATACCTACCTTAAAGTGTTGCCACCAGACGACAATAACTTGACAATGAATGCAACGGTGGTGATGGATAACGATGATCAATTCGAAAATGCTTATCATACTTTTGACGCATTGTGTGGTGAATCTCGGGTCAAAAATAATGCTTCTGCGTTATCTTCAAAAGTCACTTTTGTCGCGAATTCGACCGGCACGTACACGGTGCATGTATCAACTACACCTGACCCTGAGCCCTATCTTTCTGCGGGGCGTTATGGTGGTTATACCATAAAAATTTCTAGTCAATAAAGTCTAATACTCAGTTGACCAAGTACTAGATTTTCTCGTCATTTGTCATTGTAATTTCCTAATTTATGTTCATGTTGAGTAAATGGATTATTTTTTGCTTTGCTAGTCCTCAAGGTAAAATCAATTTGTACTATAGTTTACCCAGTGCTTAGCTCGATTAAACTGTGACTGATCAAGCGGCTGTCGTGTGATTTTTAGACTGTTATATGAGTGATGCGATTAACCTGTGAATATATCAGGATTGATCGATAAGAACAAAAATTGATCTGCTGTGTTGTCTGGTATTTACCATGTTTGCAAGGAATTTAGGCAAATCGAAACTATCTGATCAATTAAAGAGTCGTATCCAAAGGTTACAGCCCATTTGTGGGTGAATTGTAAGTTTGTGTTGTGTATGATGCGCAATATTTAAAAAGAATTCTAAGGAATAGTATAGAAACTTGATGCGGTTGATGAGTGTAAAAGATATTCGGTTTCCTTTTAGTTTAAGGCGAATTAATGAACGATTGCCGTTATTTGCTAATACGATTTTACTGATTGCAGTAGCATATAGCTTGGCAAGTTTGACATGGATGGTGATTCCTTCGCCGGAGTTTCCTGCTGCCCCGCCTTTGAGTGTGCAAAAAACTAACAGTGCCACACAGCCAGTCAATGAGGATGCATTTCAGATGCAATCGGTGGCTAATCTGCATTTGTTTGGCAAGGTTGAAACAAATAAACCAAAACCAGCGCCGCCGCCACCTCCCCCGACGCCTAAGATTGCGCCGGATACCCAGCTTCGTTTGACATTGCGCGGTGTTTTTGCCTCCAGTGCCCCTGAAAGTTCCTGGGCGATTATTGCCGATCGTGTGGGTAATGAAGAGTTTTATCGAATTGATGATAATGAGAAACCTTTGCCGGGTGGCGCGATAATCAAGGAAATTCATCAAGATAGAATTATATTGTTGCATAATAACCGATTTGAGACATTGCGTTTGCCTCAGGATCAGTTGCCAACCAATAGAGCGCAAACCCGTTCAGCTTCAAATGTGCGTTCTTCGCGCTCAACGGCTTCCTCACGTCGTTCACCCAGCCGGCGGCCATTAGCTTCAACAACGACGGTATCACCACAAGCACGACAAACATTACGTAATTATCGAGATAAATTAATCAATGATCCGCAGTCCATGTTGAATGTGTTACGCGCTGAGCCTTTTCGCCGGGGCGGTAAATTACAAGGATATCGGATTTTCCCAGGTCAAGATAAACGTATTATGGGGGATATCGGTCTTCGTTCTGGGGATGTGGTGACTTCAGTGAATGGCATTAGCTTGGATAGTCCACTAAAAGGCTTGGAAGTGATGCAAGACTTGGCTGGTGCCTCAGAAATCACTGTGGATGTGCTCAGAGATGGGGTATCGCAATCGATGGTTGTTCCATTAAATTGATATAAGCAGGTCTTCTATTTTTATTATTGACACGATTGCATATGGGTATGACTAACCTTTATGTTTGAAACTTAAGGTTTTTTAGCAATGTTAACAACAGGAAATAAATTGTTTCGAATGAATGTGAATCTCCGGCAACTACGTGATAAAACTGTTTTGTTAATGATGCTATTGATTTTTTTATCGCCGACGGTATTTGCCAGAGGTGGGTTGAACATGAAGGGTGCGGATATTAACGCGTTCATCGGTACAGTTGCCGAAATTACCGGTAAAAACTTCATCATTGATCCTCGGGTAAAGGGTAAAATTACTGTCATTTCTTCCACCAAAAAATTAACTAACGCGCAGGTTTACCAGGTTTTTCTGGCCGTGTTAGAAGTGCATGGATTTGCAGCGGTGCCGGCGGGCAGTGTGATAAAGATTGTGCCGGATGCTGATGCTAAACACAGCGGTACGCCATCTACAGGTCGAGGAGACGAAATTGTCACTCAAGTCGTGAGCATTGAACATATTGCTGCCGCCCAGTTAGTGCCGATTTTACGACCACTGGTTCCACCGCAAGGTCATTTAGCGGCGCATGCTCAAACCAATAGCTTAATCATTGCGGATCGAGTGAACAACATTGAGCGGTTAATGAAAATCATTAAAAAAGTTGACGAGCCCAGTGGCAGTGAAATTGAAATCGTACAACTTGAGCATGCCTCTTCCAGTGAAATTGTTAGAATACTGACCGCCTTACGCCAGCAAACCAAAAAAAGGGACCCCAAGGTCGGTATACCGACCTTGGTGGCGGATGAACGAACCAATAGTATTTTAATTGGCGGGGATAAAACGTTACGTTTGTCTTTAAAGGCTATTATTGCTCATCTTGATACGCCTTCCGAGACGGTGGGTAATACCCATGTGATTTATTTGCGGTATGCCAAAGCAAAAGACTTAGTTGCTGTGTTGACGGGGGTTGGTAAAACCAAAGCGAAAGGTAAAACTAAAGGTCGAAAAGCGGCATCGTCGCAATCTTCTACCAATTTCAATATTCAAGCGGATGAAAGTTCTAATGCATTAGTGATCACGGCGGCGCCTGATATTTTCCGTTCCTTGGAAACCGTGATTCGAAAACTCGATATCAGGCGGGCACAAGTATTGGTTGAGGCAGTCATTGCTGAAGTATCATACAGTCGTACTTCAGAGTTAGGAGTGCAATGGGCCGCCGGTGGAGATGATCCGGGTTCCAAACCGGTAGGCGTTTCCAATTTTGGTTCAAATAATATTGTCAATTTGATTGGCACCATTGCCAGTGGTGCTAACACGATTCCTCCCATTGGCCAGGGGCTCACTTTGGGTTTAGGACGGTTTAGCGAAGGGGGTTATAGTTTTGCTGCCATCATTAATGCGCTAGCGGGTGAAGGTGCGGCGAATTTATTGTCTACTCCAAATATTGTCACCATGGACAATGAAGAGGCCGAAATATTTGTCGGTAAAGAAGTCTCAATACCCAGCGGCAGTTTCACATCCACAGGAGGAGCCTCGAGTGCCACCAATCCTTTTACCACATTCAAACCGAAACAAGTGGGCATTAGTTTAAAAGTCAAGCCGCAAATCAACGAAGGGGATGCCATAAAACTGGATATCGAGCAAACAATTGACTCGATTACCTCGGGAGCCGCAGGGGAGGCGAATTTGGTGACCAGCCAACGTAAGATAAAAACGAGTGTTTTGGTGAATGATCGAGATGCGGTTATTTTAGGTGGTTTGATTACTGACGATCAGAACGAAAGCGTGCAAAAAGTGCCGTTATTGGGTGATTTACCCTTGATTGGTCGTTTATTCCGTTATAACCGAACGACCAAAGATAAAACCAATTTAATGGTTTTTTTACGGCCAGTGATTTTACGAGATGCGGCGGTGACCACGGCCATAACCAATAGCAAATATAATTTTTTGCGTGCCCAACAGCTCAACGTCCGTGATGAAAAAAATGGTATCATGGTTAACAAAGATGCGCCATTGTTACCCCCTATTGAAGAATACGTTGGTAAAGATTTACAGAGTATTCCCAAAAACAACCAATCATCGAGTACGCCCGGTAAAGGGTTTTCCAAACAGCCCAAGATAACACCGGAGAGCCAGGATAATATTGAAGTTGAACCCGGCGATATCGGTTTTGATGATGATTTCTTTTAAATGTGACTCAATATGAATGCACCCGTGTTAAGTGTGCCACCGGCGGTAGCGCCGGGCACCGACGAAAATCCAGTTTCTTTGCCCGTTGAACGCCAATTATCATTTGCGTTTGCTAAACGTCATCAGGTACTGATAGCGAGTCAGTCGCCGCAAGATGCGGTGATTTATTGTGGGCCGAAATTGACGCCGTTAGCTTTGAGCGAATTGCGTCGATATGTGCAAAAGCCATTGTCAATCCATGTGATTGATGAAGACACATTTGATAAAATGCTACGAGAATCTTATGAAAAAGGCTCGCAGCAGGCGATGCAAATGTCCGACGAATTTGGTGATGAGTTTGATTTGTCTAGTGTCGCCAAAGAGTTGGCCGAGCCACAAGACTTGCTGGACACCCAAGACGATGCGCCAATTATTCGATTGATTAATGCGCTATTAACCGAAGCTATCAAAGAAGATGCCTCGGATATTCATATTGAACCGTTTGAGAACCGCTTGGTGGTACGATTGCGGGTGGATGGTGTATTGCGCGAAGTGCTGGAGCAACAGCGCGCTATCACTTCACTGATCGTGTCGCGTATTAAGGTCATGGCCAAGTTGGATATTGCCGAAAAGCGTTTGCCGCAAGATGGACGTATTTCCTTGCGAATTGCTGGCCGTGCAGTGGATGTGCGGGTTTCGACCTTACCCTCAGGGCATGGTGAGCGTGTGGTACTCCGGTTATTGGATAAGCAAGCTGGCCGTATGGATTTAGAGCAGTTGGGCATGTCGGCTGAAAATTTCAATATGATAAACCGTATCATCAATAAACCGCATGGTATTTTGCTGGTGACGGGGCCAACAGGTTCAGGGAAGACGACCACATTGTATGCGGGACTGACTCGCTTGAATAATCGTAAACGCAATATTATGACGGTTGAAGATCCCATTGAATATTACTTGGATGGGGTGGGACAAACCAACGTAAATATCAAAGTCGATATGACCTTTGCACGTGGACTGCGTGCCATTTTGCGACAAGACCCTGATGTAGTGATGGTGGGTGAAATTCGTGATTTGGAAACCGCAGAAATTGCCGTGCAAGCCAGTTTGACGGGTCATCTTGTGTTGTCTACCTTGCACACCAATACCGCTGTGGGTGCGGTCACTCGATTGCGCGATATGGGGGTCGAGCCTTTCTTATTGTCTTCTAGTTTACTCGGTGTGTTAGCACAGCGGTTAGTTCGATTGTTGTGTAATGAGTGTAAGAAACCGGCAACGGCGAGCGTTAACGACTGCAGTATTTTAGGTGTGGAGGCAAATAATCCACCAACCATTTATCACTCGGTCGGTTGCGCTGCATGTAATGATTCAGGGTATCGTGGACGTACCGGGATATATGAATTAGTCGAAATCGATGAAGTGTTAAGAACCATGATCCATGATGGTAAAGGTGAACACATTATGGAAAGGCATGCCCGTAAACATTCCAAAAGTATTCGCCAAGATGGCATGCGGCGCATATTAAATGGTGAGACTTCTTTAGAGGAAGTCTTGCGCGTGACACAAGAAGGATAGCCGGTAAGGAGACTGTCCGAGACTAGACTGATCTGCTGCGAAGGCTGTTGCTAAATAGATAGGCTAATCAATATGGGTGCGTTTGAATATACCGCATTAGATAGTGGTGGTAAGGAAAAAAAAGGGGTTTTAGAAGGGGATACTGCACGCCAAGTACGCCAGACCTTGCGTGATCAGGGTTGGATGCCCTTAGCGGTTGAGGAGGTGCTGCAACGTGAAGGTCGTAAACAAAGTCAATCCATGTTCATTCGGGGCATTAATGCATCGGATCTGGCATTGATTACCCGCCAGTTATCGACCTTGGTGGGTTCGAGTTTACCGGTGGAAGAAGCCCTGCGAGCGGTATCGCAGCAAACCGAAAAACCACGCTTGAAGAGTATGATGATGGGGGTGCGCTCGCGTGTATTAGAGGGACATACCCTAGCGGCCGCCTTAGCGGATTTCCCTCATGTGTTCTCAGAATTATATCGCAGTACGGTGGAAGCTGGAGAGCACTCAGGTTATCTGAATGTGGTGTTAGACCGGTTGGCAGATTATACCGAAGCACGCCAACAAATGAAGCAAAAAATCATGTTGGCTTTGCTATATCCGATTTTAATTACCGTTGTGGCCATTGTGGTGGTGATGGTGTTATTAGCCTTTGTGGTACCTAAAGTCGTACAGATGTTTCAGCATACAGGGCAAGAGTTGCCTGTGCTAACTCAGGGCTTAATTGTAGTTAGCGATTTTATTAGCAGTTATGGTTATTTGGTGGTGATTTTTTTAACCATCGGAGTTTTCTGCTTTAGTTATTTTTTGCGCTTTGAAGGATTTAAGCGGCAATTTCATCGTATCTTGTTAAAGATTCCTATGCTCTCCAAGCTGACTCGTGGTCTTAATACCGCACGATTTGCTCGTACCTTTAGTATTTTATCCGCCAGCGGGGTACCCGTTTTGGATGCCATGCGTATTTCAGCCCAGGTAATGGGGAATATTCCCATGCGAGAAGCGGTGACCGAAGCCTCACAGCGAGTGCGAGAAGGAACTAATATTGCCTCATCTCTGGAAAAAAGTGGTTATTTTCCACCGATGACGATTCATTTGATCGCCAGTGGTGAATCCAGTGGCAAACTGGAAGAAATGCTGGATCGTGCCGCCGCTAACCAAGAACGTGAAATGGAGTCGTTTTTATCCGCCTTGGTCGGTATGTTTGAGCCAATGATGTTGTTATTAATGGGTGGTGCTGTACTAGTGATTGTGTTAGCGATTATGCTACCTATTTTGGACATGAATACGTTAATTCGTTAGCTGTTCAAGCGTTACTGAGCGTACCCGAGCACGGCAAGCCATCCCACCCGTCGTTAGGTGGGGGACGGAGAGGGATTATGGCGATTAACAAACCAAATTACCAACATAGCATTGTTAACCTCGCCGCATCGATTGCCCATGCCTGTGGCTATTCACCAATCAATACGACGCCATTATCAATACTGCCGCCAGCTAATTTGAAGCTCAAAACTAATATTGTGTTAGTTGTTGTGGATGGTTTGGGCTATCGTTATCTGCTGGAAAAAGCCAATGAACGTGGCTTAAAACAGCACTTAAAAGACAGTTTAACCAGTGTTTTTCCCAGCACTACCGCCTCTGCGATTACCAGTTTTGTGACGGCTCAATGTCCTAAAACCCATGGTGCCACGGGTTGGTTTATGTTTTTGAAAGAATTGGGTACGGTGGCTGCATTATTGCCGTTTGCATCAAGATATGGTGGCGCATCGCTGTTACAGGCAGGCATCACTCCTTACGATATCATCGGCGTTCCGTCGCTTTTTAATCAGCTTGATCGTCGGGCTGTGGTGATTTCGCCTCAGCATTTAATACCCTCTGCGTTTAGTGAATATGCCTATCAAGGTGCAGAAAACATAGGATATCATGACCTGACGGCGTTTTTTGAGCAAATCACCATGACGATCAATCGAGCACGTGAGCCTCAGTTTGTTTATGCGTATTGGCCGGAATTTGATGGGTTATGTCATCAGCATGGCATTGGTAGTGATGTTGTTTTCGAACACTACCTGGCTTTGGAAGCCAAATTTGATACGTTATTTGATGCAGTGCAACACAGTGATAGCACCATCATTATTACCGCAGACCATGGTTTAATCGATACCTCCATTGCGCAAACCGTTTATGTAAAAGATCACCCGGTATTAGCCTCATGCTTGTCATTGCCTTTGTGTGGTGAACCGAGAGTGGCGTATTGTTATGTGAAGGTAAAACATCAACAGACTTTTGAACGTTATGTGTCTAATGAATTGGCCGAGTATTGTGAGTTACACAAGACGAGCGATTTTATTGATGCAGGTTATTTAGGGGATGGCTGTGCTCATCCCTTATTGGATGATCGTCTGGGCGATTATGTATTGCTAATGAAGGATCATTTTATTATCAAGGATCAGTTGCTCGGTGAACGTATTTTTCAGACGATAGGTGTGCATGGTGGTTTAACTGAGGATGAATTGCTGGTTCCTTTTATTCGAGTGGATAGCTCGTCATGACATATTAGGCAAAACGAATGAAAAACAGGTGCCTTCACCCAAGGTGCTGGTGACATTAATGGGCGAGTCATGTAGCTGTAAAATGCGTTTGGAGATGGCTAGTCCAAGACCGGTGCCTTCGGGTGAGCTTTTTCGGTGTTTCTCTACGCGATAGAACCGTTCGAAGATATGAGGTAAGTCTTCCGCCGGAATACCTTGTCCGGTATCTTCCACCCGCGTGATCAATTTGTTATTTTCTTGTGTTAAAGTGAGCGATACGGTGCCACCGATCTGGGTATATTTGATGGCATTTTCCAGTAAATTTTCCAATACCCGTTCTAACATGGCAATATCCGCAGAGACAAACATAGCGTCTTTAGGTAAAAATGTTTTGAGGGTGAGTTTTCTGTCTTCGGCCTTGAGACGAAATTTTTGCGCCACATCTTGCAATAGTTCACTAAGAGAAATGGTTTCAAAGTGTGATTGGGTGCCTTGGGTGTCTAACATGGCCAATTCAAATAACTCGCTAATGAGTTTGCCCAAACGCTGACTATGTTTTAGTGCAAGCTCGATGTAATGCTGTTTGTCCCCCTGGCTGAGTATGCTATCTTTTAGCGATAAGGTTTCTAAATAACCTTGTAGAGAGGCCAGTGGAGTTCGTAAATCATGGGATACGTTGGCTACCAATTCACGGCGTGATGCATCGGTATGTTGTAATTGTTTGACTTGTTGAATGATGCGTTCAGACATATGTTGAAACGTGGTGCCCAGCACGTCGATTTCATCACCGGCGCGTCCGTCATAACGTGCCGGTAAGGTGACCGGGTGTTGAAAATCACTTTGCTTAAACAGGCTCATGACTTCCGTTAAAAGTCTTAAACGGCGGGTTAACAAATTAAAAAGAATGATGCCTGCAATCACGGCAATGAGTATGGCAATGATTGCGCTGCCAACAGTGAGTTGCAGAATATAACTACCGTTAATGAGCTGAGTAATGGAGTCATATTCTTCGCTGCCAAGCACGATGTAGAGATAACCTTGAAGTTGGTCATTTGCTTTGATGGGGGCAGCCGAGAAAACTTTTTGTCGTTGTATGCCGCGTGGGTCATCGCCCAATATGGGGAATTCTTTGGCTTGTGCTAAAAACCGGTGGATTGGTTCTAAGGATATTGATTGTCTTTTGACTTTGCCTGGGGGGGCTGAATATGCGAGCAGTTTTCCTGTGTTATCACTGAGGTAGACTTCAATGCTTGGATTAATCACCATTAAGTTATGAAAAATGGTTTTCAGCGCGGTATGGTTGATTTGCTGATTTTCTAATAATTGTTGCTCTTTAACCAGGTTGCCGGCTAATGTTCGATGTAGTTTTTGATTGAGCTCTTGTAAGTAGAGTGGGGTCATGTACAGCGCGATGGCCAGGTAGCATGTTCCGACAAGCGACAGCAAAACTAACAGCGAAATGACTAATTTAGCGTATAAAGTTTTAAACATGATTGTTAAAGCGCATCGTTAAATTTATAACCGAGTCCCCAGACGGTTAAAATATATTGAGGTTTTGCTGGGTTGTTTTCTATCTTATTTCGTAAGCGATTAATGTGAGAATTGACGGTATGTTCATATCCTTCATGTCCGTATCCCCACACTAAATCCAACAACTGAGTTCTGGTATAGACCCGGCCAGGGTTTTCAATAAATTGAACTAGCAGATCAAACTCTTTGACAGTCAAGTCAATGATTTTTTCAGCAATAAAGACCGTTCGTTTTTCAAGATCAATGCGGATATCGGCGCGTTCAATAGTGGTTTTTTCGTTTTGCTTGGGGTTGCTGAAAACATCCATGCGCCGGAACAAGGCTTTGACGCGTGCCAATAACTCGCGAACACTGAATGGTTTTGTCAGATAGTCATCGGCGCCCACTTCCAAACCTAAAACGCGATCAATTTCAGATGACTTGGAGGTTAACATTAATATAGGGGTATAATTGGGTTGAGCTCTTAGCCGTTTACAAATCTCTAACCCTTCCATGCCGGGCAACATAAGATCAAGTATCACTAAATCATATTTGTTGGTTTGTGCTAATTGATAGCCGGTGATTCCATCGGCTGCAAGTTTAACGGCACATGGCAGATCTTTTAAGTGTAATGAGACAACATCAGCGATGTCTTCATTATCTTCAATGACTAAGACATTTTTTGTCATTTTGGAATTCCTTACAGCTAGCTGGTGAGCGATGAATAGGGTGACTTTCCCAGTGAGTTGATATAAGTATATCGACAGAGTTTCACAAATTAATCACATTTTCTCTGAAATGATTTACTTTTCGCCAATAGTGGATGGTTAATCACTCATCAGTGTTTAGTTTGGAGTCATTTTTAGGCCTTGATATATTTTTTATTTTATTGTGTTAAATTTTAAAATTGTTTTTTATCAATTGGTTATATCGATAAATGTGGCGCTGCTCGATAAAGCTTGTTCAAAAAAATGGCTAAATGACGACTATGCTATATTAGCAGGAATATAGTGATTTTTGAGATGAGAAAAAATCAATCAATGAAGGTTTGAAGTTGGGTGTTGACGTATTCATTTATGGTATATACTTCGTAAAGTTACAAATTATGCTTTTTCGTTGATCTTTATAGTGATTGTTTTGCCATCTTGGTTGTGAACTTATTTAATTTGATAAGTATTTGGAGAGTAAATATGGCTGATAAGCTTTTAATTATAATGGTAAACACGGATCCGAAAAATCCTTCTGAGTTAGGTGCGCCTTTTTTTCAGGCAACGGTGGCTGCCGCCATGGAATTTGAGGTTGAGGTCGTATTAACCGGGCGAGCTGGAGAGTTAGCAAAAAAAGGTGTTGCTGAAAATTTGTACGTGCAAGCGGGCAGTCCTAAGAGTGTTTATGATTTTATTAAGGATGCGCACGAAGCCGGTGTTAAATTCAAGGTATGCACGCCTACGCTGGATCTTTGGGGAGATGATTTGATCCCTGAAGTGGAAGAGACGGTGGGAGGGGCTTATGTTATCAGCGAAGCGATGGATGATGATACGGTTACTTTCACGTATTAATTTACTGTAGATTGGATGTACATTTTGATGATTTAGTTGGGTGGTTATGAGGAGGTGCGCCTGATCCATCGCGTTGATATGCCGGGTGAGTCAAATACAACAATGAAAGAATAAGGAGGGGGGATGTCCGTTACAGCAAAGCAATCGATGCAGGTGTTTAATCGAGCAGATCGATTGTATAATCAGCAGCAAGTCGAAGATGTGATTCAGAGCATGGCATTGGAGATTACCGAACATATGGCAGAAAAGAATCCTTTGGTGCTGTGTGTGATGACCGGTGGTTTAATTCTCACCGGACAGTTGTTATTACACTTAAATTTTCCCCTGCAACTCGATTATGTGCATGCCACACGATATGGGAATTTAACTCAAGGGAATGAGTTAGAGTGGGTGGCTAAGCCAAAACATAGCTTGAAGGATCGTGTGGTTTTGGTGATCGATGATATCTTGGATGAAGGTTTAACGCTTGCATCAATTTTGGCCTATTGCGAGAACTGCCAGGCAAAAGAGGTGTATAGTGCTGTGCTTATCAACAAATCACATGAAAGAAAGCAAGGGATAGCAAATGCGGATTTTATTGGATTAAGTGTGCCGGACCGATATGTTTTTGGTTATGGTATGGATTACAAGGGTTATTTGAGAAACGCAAAAGGCATCTACGCGGCGCAAAAAAACGATGAGTAATTTAGCGATTATAGGTGGGACAGGGTTAACGACTCTGAAAAATTTAAATATTACCAAACGGGAAATTGTACAAACGCCCTATGGAGAGCCATCAACACCACTGATTTTCGGTGAATTAGCCGGCATCGAAGTGTTGTTTTTACCACGCCATGGTTATAGTCATACGATTCCTCCGCATAAAATTAATTACCGGGCGAATATTTGGGCGCTTAAAAATGCGGGTGTGAAAAATATCATTGCAGTGGCAGCTGTGGGTGGAATTCGTGCGGATATGGTGGCTCAACGGTTGGTGATTCCTGATCAGATTATTGATTATACCTGGTCACGGATTAATACGTTTTTTGAAGAAGGTTTATCACACGTTACTCATATTGATTTTAGTGAACCTTATAGTACTTCGTTAAGGCAGGTGCTGATTGAGGGCTGTCAAGCACTTGAGTTTGACGCGGCAATTGAGGGGACTTATGCGGCAACCCAAGGACCCCGTTTGGAGACGGTTGCGGAAATTAATCGATTGGAACGCGATGGGTGTGACATCGTTGGTATGACAGGGATGCCTGAGGCCGCTTTGGCGCGGGAGCTAGATATACAATATGCGACGATTGCGGTGGTCGCTAATTTAGCAGCCGGCCGTAGCCCTGGGGATTTGACAATGGAAATTATTGAACAAAATTTGTCAGCCAGTATGGAAAATGTACGTACCTTGTTAGCCCACGTGATACCAAACATTTAAATGCAGTCAATATAGCCCATCATCCGATGTTGGGCAGCCTATCGATGTTGGGCAGCCTATTATTTGATCTTGTTTGAGACCTGGATTCGACAGTAATTGTTCTTTTGCGAAATCAAACTTCTTTTTCATTTTCAAATACTAAGCTGCCCAATGTTAGCATAGCGAATCATTTTAAGGCTTCATAATGTAGTGTCCATGATTCTGTCTCTGAACAAAAACTCAAGCACGCTGTTAATACCTAAAAATGATTCGCTACGAGTATAGTTTCTGGCTATTGGCTTTCTATGTTGACGACTCCTTCCGGCGTATTTATGTTTTCATCAGGGGATGATGGGGCTTCGATCCGGGTAATTTTGGCAATGACACCAAAAGCCGGGTGATCGAAATAATATAATTTGTTGGTTCTCACACGGCGAGACTCTTTGAGGTAGTAGTATGGCAGTTGAGCCACTTGAGGCTCTAGCAGCGGTGGTAACTCATCGCTTAGTTCGTCCGTGTGTGTGACTAGCGGTGTGGTTTGTATTGCGTCCATGGGAAATTGGATATTTTCTTTGATGGTTGTTGGTGTAATGTGCTGGTAACGGTGATGCGATAGGTCGAGAGCTAGATGGAGAAAGCGCCCTTGTCGCAGTGATACCATGCCATAAACGCTGACTTCGGGTGGGCCTGCGGGTCTACTTCGGTAAGGATGGGGTGTTTGATTTTGCTCCGTTCGATTTTTATTAACGGATGTCGGGGAAAGCGCAGAGAATCCACGATTGACTGGTTGGTAGCTGTGGTCGATATTTGCATCATCTAAGTAAATGGGTAGAGGTTTATGCCGTTTTTTTACCCATTGTTGCCAGCCGGTATGTAATAAAACTTGATACTCATTGGAATCGTCTAGTCTTTCCGCGATTTTTTGCAATGATAGATCTTGTTCGGATAATGCCTGAAAAATAATAGGAGCGAATCTGCCCGTCAGGGGTTGTTTTAAGGTGGCTCCGTCCGTGGTGACTTCTGCGTATTTATTAGCCTGATATTGTTTGGTATCGTGTGGCCATTTCTCCGACTCGAGGTCCCGTGGGTTGTGATTGCTGAAAACAATCAACTCAAGTTGAAACCATTTTTTTTCTACGGCGTAAGTGGATGGCAGGGATATTGAGTTACAGAGTAAGACAAACCCGAACGTTAGTATTTGTTTGTGTGCATTTGATATCATTGTTAAATTTAAGCAAGTGCCTAGGGTGAATTGGATAGGGTTGATTTTCTCATACTTGTCACCGAGTACGAATAAATATTAGCAAAAAACTGGATTTTTAACGAGATAAGTGACCCACTCGTTAATTTCCCTTATATTATAGGACGTACAATCTAGTATAAATCATGGAGAGGCGAATTATGCCGGTCAAAAACGTGCTACGGATGGGACATCCTTTATTACACCAAAAAGCAGAAAAAATCAGCAAATTTAATACGCCGGAGTTGCAGGGACTGATTGCAGATATGCACGAAACCATGCTTGCTTGTGAAGGGGCAGGTATTGCTGCCCCGCAGATTGGTATCAGTAAGCAGGTTGTTATGTTTGGTTTTGAGCATAGTTCGCGTTATCCTGACGTGCCGCCTATTCCATTAACCATACTCATCAACCCTCAAATTGAATCGTTAGGTGAGACGCGTGAAGTGGATTGGGAAGGTTGTCTAAGTGTGCCCGGTTTACGGGGTTTAGTACCGCGTTATCGCCATATTCATTACAAGGCGTTTGATCTGGCGGGGAATCTGATTGAGCGAACGGTGGAGGGTTTTCACGCAAGGGTTGTTCAGCATGAATGCGATCATTTGCAGGGAATCTTATATCCTCAGCGTATCGAACAACGCGATAAATTTGGTTTTATCGAAGAATTAACGGAATCGGGTGAATTAAAATGCCCTGTTCAGCCCGAATAATTTAATTCAAACTCAATGCAAAAATTAAAATTATATAAGTTGTGGTTAGCTGCTGGTGTTGTTCAAATTTTCATTATTATCTATCTCTCTCTCACACCAGGTGTGCCATCCATGCCTGGTGTTCATGTTGATAAATTGTACCATTTTCTTGCCTATCTAGTGGTAACACTATGGTTTGTGCAATTATGGCAGCCGCGGTTTCATTGGGTTTTGTTGATTAGTTTTATTCTGCTTGGCGTTATCATGGAAATCATCCAAGGCGGATTAAGTTACCGCAGTTTTGATTTTGTAGATATGCTTGCCAATGCATGTGGTGTGTGTAGCGCAGTTGGTTTGGGGCGAACTCGTGTTGCACATTTATTGGCCTCCATGGAATGTTATGTGTTCGTAGGTACTGATGGGATAAATCGTTAATCAAAACAGTGATTTCACGATCTAAAGTGTATGGTTTAAGAAGGGTTATTCAAATCGCTATTGAATACCTGAATCGATAATTTATAAAATGAGGTGATTGAGTTATGCCCAAAGCGATTAGAAAAGCAGTTTTTCCTGTGGCCGGCATGGGGACCCGTTTTTTACCGGCCACCAAGGCTAATCCCAAAGAAATGATGCCAGTGGTTGACAAGCCGTTAATTCAATATGCTGCGGAAGAAGCAGTGGCGGCAGGTTGTGATCAACTCATCTTTGTCACAAGTTATACTAAACGTGCCATTGAGGATCATTTTGATAAGAATTTTGAGTTGGAAGCGCGTTTGGAGCAAAAAGGTAAACATGAAATGCTCAATATCGTGCAGGATATTTTACCCAAAGGGGTATCATGTGTGTATGTGCGTCAAGCTGAAGCGTTAGGTTTGGGGCATGCGGTATTGTGTGCCAAGGATGTGGTGGGACAGGAACCTTTTGCGGTGATATTGGCAGATGATTTAGTCGATGGTCATGGTACTTCATGTTTAAGTCAGATGAGTGCGTTTTATGAAAAGGCTGGCTGCAGTGTCTTAGGTGTGGAGACGGTGGATCACGAAGAAACCGAAAAATATGGCATCGTCAGCTGTACACCATTTTCAGAAGGGGTCAGTAAAATTCAGCAAATTGTTGAAAAACCGTTGCCCGCTGAGGCACCGTCGGATTTAGCGGTGATTGGGCGTTATGTATTAACACCAAGAATTTTTGATTTACTGGAAAATGCAGAAGTGGGTGCCGGTGGAGAAATACAACTGACCGATGCGATTGCTAAATTGCTTGATTATGAAACCGTGTTTGCTTATGAATTTAAAGGCAAACGCTATGATTGTGGCAGTAAGCTTGGTTACTTAAAAGCGACCGTGGAATACGGTTTAAAACATAGCGAATTACGTGAGCAATTTGGTCAGTATTTAGCACAATTTCAAGCCAACAATCAATAGGTATCCGTTAGTGAATGTGCCAACAATAGATGCGTTTGTCGGTAATACCCCGTTGGTTAGGTTGCAACGCTTACCTGGCCAGACCAATAATCATGTGTATGTGAAATTGGAAGGTAATAACCCGGCGGGTTCGGTGAAAGATCGACCCGCGTTAAGCATGATAAAGCATGCCGAAGCCCGAGGGGAAATTATCCCGGGAGATACTTTAATTGAGGCGACCAGTGGTAATACCGGCATTGCCTTGGCGCTGGTGGCTGCCATTAAGGGATATGCTATGACGCTTATTATGCCCGAGCACATGAGTGTGGAGCGCCGTAGTGCCATGCGCGCCTATGGCGCAAACATTGTCTTGGTGAGTCGTGATGCGGGTATGGAAGGTGCCCGAGATTTAGCACTACAGATGCAAGCGCAGGGCAAAGGTAAAGTGCTTGACCAATTCGCTAACCCAGATAATCCTTTGGCACACTATGAGGGGACGGGACCCGAAATTTGGCGGGATACTCAGCAATTGGTAACACACTTTGTGAGTGCGATGGGGACAACCGGGACGATAATGGGAACCTCTCGTTTTTTGAAAGAGCAAAACCCAGCCATTCAGATTGTCGGTGTGCAGCCTAAAGCCGGGGCGAATATTCCAGGCATTCGGCGTTGGCCAGCGGCCTACCTACCTAAAATTTTTGACGCGAGTCGGGTTGATCAAACCATTGAGGTTAGCCAGCAGGAGGCGGAACAGACAACGCGTGCACTGGCTAATCAAGAGGGTATTTTTGCCGGCATTTCTTCGGGGGGGGCGGTAGCGGCGGCATTGACTTTATCGAAAACCTTGGAAAATGCCCACATTGTTGTCATTATTTGCGATCGCGGAGATCGTTATTTATCCACTAACATATTTTCAGCAGAATGAATCCTACTTTTGTTTTTGATATTGAAACCATACCTGATGTGGAGGGTGCGCGTCGACTTGGCCAATTGCATGATCTGTCGGATGAAGATGTGGCACAAGTCATGTTTCATCAACGACGACAAGAAACCGGTTCATCTGAGTTTTTGCGTCACCACTTGCATAAAATTGTAGCGATTTCTGTTGTTTTACGATTGAACGACAAACTGAAAGTTTGGTCGTTAGGCACTTTAGATTCTGACGAAGCAGAGCTAGTCCAGCGTTTTTTTGATGGATTGCAGCGTTATACGCCAACTTTGGTTTCCTGGAATGGGGCAGGTTTTGATTTGCCGGTATTACATTATCGATCTTTAATTCATGGGATTGCTGCGCCACGTTATTGGGACGTGGGGGATGAGAATCGCGATTTTAAGTGGAATAATTATTTGAGCCGATTTCATTGGCGACACATGGATATGATGGACATTTTGGCTGGTTTCCAGCCCAGGGCGAATGCGCCACTGGATGATATTGCCAGTTTGCTGGGTTTGCCTGGAAAAATGGGAATGAGTGGTGCCAAAGTGTGGGAGTCGTATTTGGCAGGTGAGCTGCAAAGTATTCGGGAATATTGTGAGACCGACGTGCTGAATACCTATTTGGTATTTCTGCGGTTTCAATTCATTCGCGGACAGCTTGATCAGGCACAGTATCAAGCGGAATGTCAGCTGTTAAAAGACAATTTAGTAAAAGAAAATAAGCCACACTTTAGTGAATTTTTAACCGCTTGGAATGCGAGCATCTGATAGAAGTAGTGATTGAATAGTGCATAAAAAAAGTAAATCTGACGAACTTTTCTTGGTTCAAATTGATTCCTTATCCCATGATGGGAGAGGGGTTGCCCATCGAGATGGCAAGGCGGTGTTTATTGATGGCGTGTTACCTGGTGAGCAGGTACGGTTTCATTACACACGGCGGAAGAAGTCATTTGATGAAGGGGAAGTGAACAAAATTGTGACGGTATCGGAGCAGCGAGTAACGCCAAAATGTGAGCACTTTGGGGTGTGTGGCGGTTGCCGTTTACAACACTTGTCCAGCTCAATGCAAATTACCTTGAAGCAAGATATTTTATTAAATAACTTGCAGCGTATCGGTCATGTGACGCCTGAGAGAATCTTGCCACCGTTGGTGGGTGAGTCGTGGGGTTATCGGCAGAAAGCCCGCTTAGGCGTAAAATATGTTTTCAAAAAAGAAAAATTATTAGTTGGTTTTAGGGAAAGACAAGGCCGTTATTTAGCGGATATCAGTCAGTGTCATGTGTTACATCCTTCCGTTGGACAAGGGCTGCAAGCCTTGGCGCATTTAATTCGCCAGTTATCCATTTATCAGCAAATTCCTCAAGTGGAAGTGGCGATTGGTGATCAGCAGGTGGCATTGATTTTCCGGCATCTTGCACCGTTAACCGATGAGGATTTGCAGCAACTGCGTGTTTACAGCGAGCAGCACCATTTTATTATTTATCTACAGTCGGGTGGACCGAAAACAATACAGCAATTTTGGCCATCCAATGCGCCGGCATTAAGTTATAAAATTGCGGATTTTGATGTGCAGCTCGATTTTTTGCCCAGTGATTTTACGCAGGTCAACTCGTCAATGAATAATCAGATGATTAGTCAGGCGATGCAGTTGTTGGCACCTGATGAGACAGATCGGATTCTGGAATTGTTTTGTGGTTTGGGGAATTTTAGTTTGCCTATAGCGACAAAAGCTGGCCATGTGGTCGCGGTAGAGGGGGAGGCGCAATTAATACAACGGGCACATCACAATGCCAAAGCCAATGGGATAAATAATATTGAATTTTTTACCCACGATTTAATGGCAGATTTTTCAGAAGCGTCTTGGGGTCAACAGGGGTTCGATAAAATGTTGATCGATCCGCCGAGAAGTGGTGCACTGCATGTTGCACAACAGCTGCATGTCTTTCAACCAAAACGTTTGATTTATGTGTCTTGCAACCCGGCGACCTTAGCTCGTGATGCTGAGGAAATTGTGCACAAGCAGGGTTATCGTTTAACGTCGGTGGGCGTGATAGATATGTTTCCTCATACGGCCCATATGGAGTCTATGGCAGTTTTTGAACGGTAATAAAAAAAGGCCCTGAATAGGGCCTTTTTATTATTAATGCGTGGGTGGATATTATTTAATCATTGTTTCCCATAATGCCTAAAATGGCCAATAAGGAAATAAATAGATTGTAAATCGATACATATAAGGAGACGGTTGCCATCACATAGTTGGTTTCGCCACCATGAATGATTTGGCTGGTTTCATATAAAATCAGGCCAGACATCAATAAGATGAACATGGCTGAAACCGCCAGTGATAGGCCAGGTATTGAGAATAGAGCTGCCCCTAATCCTGCCAGGAAGGCGACTAAAATGCCAACCATCAAAAAACCACCCATGAAACTAAAGTCTTTGCGTGTGGTTAATGCATAGGCAGACAAACCTAAAAAGATTGCGCCAGTACCGGCCATGGCCATCATAACGACTTGCCCGCCATTGGGCAGACTCAGGTAAGATGAGACAATAGGCCCTAAGGTATAACCCATGAAACCTGTAAGGGCAAAGACAGAAGGTAGCGCCCAGACAGTATTTCGCATTTTAGCCGTTAAAAAAAACAAGCCGAAAAAACCGACTAAGGTTAAAATTAAACCGGGGTGTGGCCAGCCGAACATTACACCTGCACCTGCGATAACTGCGCTCCATAATAATGTTATGGAGAGTAAGGTGTAAGTATTGCGAATAACTTTATTGGTACTTAAAACCGAAGCAGCAGAAGAATTGTTAACAACATTTGCATTTGGGTTCATAACTTTCTAAATCATCCTTATAGATTTAACGTGCATTAAGTAAGACTGACGAGTATTTACTAAGTTCAAAGCATACCATTTCGCATGGGAAATTCAACACTCTGATAATTCAGTAGATAAGTCTATTTTAAAATGTTAATATGCGCCACCTTACAGTAGGCACATGACTGCTCCTTGATATGGGGTTTTTAGGTTTGTAATTCAAGACCCGCTAATGAGTTACAATTTGTACTTGATCTTTGTACTCGATATTAGGCATACTTGCCCTGTAGGAAATAAAAATGAACACCTTTTAAGCATAAAGGCGTGTTCACACAACATAAACGCGGGAGAGGTGGCTGAGTGGTCGAAAGCGGCGGTCTTGAAAACCGTTGACCGGAAACGGTCCGGGGGTTCGAATCCCTCCCTCTCCGCCAAATAGCCGCAACATCAAAAGCAATTCTCCCGCAATAATAAAAACCTAAGAATTATAAAAAAAACAATTATGTAGGGGGGTGGGCTGTGGTATCAGTTCTTGTATTTTCTTCGTATCCGTTATTTCGTATTGGTTTGGTTAAAGCCTTAGAGGGGCTACCAGATATTTCCATTGTTGGGGCATGCGATCCTGATCCAGAAGACGCAGCGCTAGATTTTGTTCAAAAAAATCCGGCAGATGTGTTGGTATTGGATATGTGTATCATGAAAGGTGAGTATTTTGATCTGGTTAGACGCATAAAAGAAATTAATTCAAACATTAAAATAATTATGTTGGCAGCTCAGAATAAAGAGCCAATCCCAACGCGGTTTTTAAAAGCAGGTGTGGATGCTTATCTCACATATCGAACAGATGTGGGTGAAGTCAGTAAAGCAATCACTGAAGTACAGCAAGGAAACCAATATATTGGTCGCGATTGCGCACAAACGCATGCTTTAAATCGAGTTGCAGGTCCTCTTGTGGAGTCGCCGGTAGCCGTATTATCCGAACGGGAGCTACAGGTGATGATGATGATTATTGCTGGGCAGCGGGTGGCAGCCATTTCAAATTCACTGAGTATTAGTCCTAAAACGATTAATACCTATCGATATCGGCTGTTTGCCAAGCTCGATGTTGATAGTGACGTGTCGTTGACGTTGTTAGCGATTCGGCACGGTTTGATAGAGGCATGATAGAATAAAGATAATTTCGATTGGTTGACGTAGTCATCTGCTTCATAGACGTCAATCAATCGATGATTGTTTTTCATGTTTGATCAACTTTGGCTGGCAGTCAGTGGTAAAATATATTGTCAATTGCTTGAGAAAAGCGCTGGTGTGAAGTGTCGACTTGAGATTTATCCGGTATTATGTCGAAAGTTTTGCAGAATGGTGTTTTTACTTAATGTGTAAAATGTATGTCTGAAATTACTCCCCGTGTTGTATTTCTCATGGGGCCAACCGCATCAGGTAAGACGGATTTAGCTATTCAGCTTACCCAGCAGCTGCCATTCGAAATTGTTAGCGTTGATTCAGCTTTGGTATACCGTGGTATGGATATTGGTACCTCGAAACCCAATCGTCAGTTAATCGAAAGCATTCCTCACCATCTCATTGATATTTGCGATCCTAGTGAAGCGTATTCAGCTTCGCAGTTTAGCGCTGATGCGTTATCACTCATTCAGTCAATTATTCACCGGCAAAAAATTCCCTTGCTAGTGGGAGGAACGATGCTCTATTTTCGGGCATTGCAATATGGTCTTTCTGATTTGCCATCAGCGGCCCCTGAGTTGAGGCAGCGTATTGATGAGCAAGCACAGCAACTAGGTTGGCAGGCGATGCATCAACGTTTGCGTAATATTGATCCTGACGCAGCTGAACGTATTCATCCGAATGATCCACAACGCATACAGCGTGCCTTGGAAGTTTATGAGCTGACTGGCCAAGCGATGACGGATTATTGGAAAAAACAAAAACGAGAAAAATTCCCTTTTGATTTGTTTAAAATAGCACTGTATCCAGAAGATCGACAGTTCCTTTATAAAACGATTAACCAGCGTTTTGAAATGATGCTGGAAGAGGGGTTGATCAACGAAGTTAAAGGGTTCTATGAACGAGGCGATTTAAATTTAAATATGCCGTCCATGCGTGCGGTGGGATATCGTCAAGTTTGGCAATATTTTGAACAAGAATTAAACTTTCAGGCAATGAAATCCAAAGCAATGACGGCTACGCGTCAGTTGGCAAAAAGACAATTAACGCGTCTGCGTGCCGAGCAGGATGTGACTTGGTTTTCAATGCAAGATAAAAAACTTTTGGATCAAGTCTTGAAAAGCCTTGAAAAAATCCCAATATAAGCCCACACTCCATACATCGAGGTCACTGTCATTAAATTTAGCTCGGTTTACTCTTTCGGGCGGTATTTGGCTTCGAAGGCTAAACATTTGAGATTGATATCAAAACTTAATTGTTTAGCTAAATATGACTATATTAGCGTGTGGGGTATACCTAGGCAGGTATGTAGCTTTTGATAGAGGTGACAGGCGGGGTATGTGAGGTGTAATTTTAACCGATTACCTTTTCCTCTTTGCGGTTTGTTGTGGGTAATTGTGTCGCTACGATAGTTATCTACGCCGAGATAGATCTTTTGTCTTAATGTATTATAATGTGTGAAATTGTCAATGGTGCGAGTTCAGCGATGTCTCTTCAGAAAGATATCTGGCAGGTATGACAATAATAAGTTTAAATTTGCAATTGTTTATCCTATACTCAGCGACGTGATTGTTTAGCCTTAGAGCGACTGGACATGGTTATACATAATGCACAATAATCATTAGCCATTGAGGTCATGGTGTATTTGGTTCCAGGCTATCTAATCATGGGTGCATGATGTTGCTGTTGGTGCAAAAGATACATATTCGGCGTGGAATGGTGACCTTGTAGTTACTTGGATGGCCGTAATTATTAGATCAGGCGTGAAGTAGAATTCTATAACCTGGTTAGAAAAACAGGGGGTTCGGGATAGTTCGCATTAATGGGTTTATCCTAGAATGTCTGTAGAGAAAATGTAGTGGGCGGTTTTTTTATTCATTATATTCGTTAATAATGGCTGGATTTAACAGATACCTGATGGAGCGCATCATTCAGGTTTGGTAAATCTGCTGAGTTACGAGAGTAATTAACCGATTTTGAAATCAGCGGTTTGATTTATGACCGTTATGCAGAAAAATAATTAATTAAAAAGGAGATGAGACATGTCAAAAGGGCAGACATTACAAGACCCTTTCTTAAATATGCTACGGAAGGAAAAAATACCTGTTTCTATCTATCTGGTGAATGGCATTAAATTGCAAGGTCAAATAGATTCATTTGATCAATTTGTAGTTTTACTGAAGAATAGCGTGAGCCAAATGGTGTATAAGCATGCTATTTCCACTGTTGTGCCCTCTAGAAATGTGAAATTAACAAATCCTGATGAATTATCATCTGAATCGGATAGCTGATTGTAGTTTGGTGGTGAAGGTTGTTTGAGCGCCCGGAAGGCGGTGAAATCGCGATTGTTGTTCATCTCAATATTGGGCCGAACCCTGATCGAGATATGGGTGAATTCGAAGAGCTAGTGGCTTCTGCGGGTGCTAAAACCGTCGCGACGGTTTTAGGGGCGCGCTCTGCGCCAGATCCGAAATATTTTATGGGTAAGGGGAAAGCCGAAGAGCTGGCTAATTTAGTTTTACGTACTCACGCTGAGCTGGTGATATTGGATCATATTTTATCGCCAGCCCAGGAGCGTAATTTAGAGCAACTTTTAAAATGCCGAGTACTTGATCGGACCGGCCTTATCCTTGATATTTTTGCCCAACGCGCACGCTCATTTGAAGGTAAGCTTCAGGTGGAATTGGCGCAACTTAAACACTTATCAACACGATTGGTACGTGGCTGGACTCACTTGGAACGCCAAAAAGGTGGCATTGGTTTGCGCGGACCGGGTGAGACACAGCTTGAAGTCGATAAGCGGCTGATCGCACAACGCATGAAGCATATTACCAAGCGTTTGGAAAAAGTACGCCGGCAACGGCAGCAAGGGCGCCGTTCACGTCAAAAAGTATCGTTACCCACCGTGACTTTAGTGGGTTACACTAATGTCGGAAAATCAACTCTGTTTAATCAGTTATGCCGAGCTAATGTCTATACGGCGGATCAATTATTCGCCACTCTGGATTCAACCTTGCGACGTGTTGATTTTGGTGATGCAGGTCCAGCTATACTGGTAGATACGGTTGGCTTTTTGAAGCAATTACCTCACGATTTAATTGCTGCTTTTCGTTCAACATTAGAAGAAACCGTGGAAAGTGACTTGCTGCTTCACGTGATTGACGCCACTTCAGATGAGCGTGGTGTGCGTGTTGAGCAGGTGAACTCGGTATTAAAAGAAATTGGTGCAGGGGATATACCTCAAATCGAAATTTATAATAAAATCGATGGCTTGCATGAGTGTATGCCCCGCTGTGACGAAGCTGAAGATGGTCAGGTGAGGCGCATTTGGTTATCAGCGAAAACGGGCGAAGGTGTGGATTTAATTCCTCAGGTTTTGCGGCGTTATTTTGGTCATCGATTTGTGCAAACTTGGGTTAAGGTGTTACCGGATCAGGGTCGCATACGAGCTCAATTGTATGGGCTGGGTGCGGTTACTCAAGAAAAGTCATTGAGTGATGGGGGGTATCTGTTAGAAATTAACCTGCAACAGCAAACACTGGACAACTTTGCCCAGGAAGGTATGATCGTCATTGATGATATTCTGTTTGGTAATGGTCATTTACTTGCAGGTGTCGGTTAAGGCGCATAGAATTCACATAGCTCGTTAGTATTTTTGAAGATGTATGTGATTGTTAATAGATCGGTACAGCTTAAAAATCGACGGTAAGCAAATGGTATAAACATTAATCTAAGATGGAGTAGCGAATGGCCTGGAATGAACCTGGTGGTTCTGGCGATAAGGACCCATGGGGTAATCGAGATAGAAAAGACCAAGGTCCCCCAGATCTGGATGAAGTGGTAAAAAAAATACAAGCTAAGGTGACCAGCCTCTTTGGTGGCAAGGGAGGTGGTACTAGCAGCAGTGGTGGTGCTCCTTCTGGCGGCGGCAGCGGTAGTCTCATTCTTGTTGCGGGTGTCGTTGTTGTTGGTTTTGTGGTTTGGATACTCTCGGGAATTTATATTGTGGAGCCGGCGGAGCGAGGTGTTGTGTTACGGTTTGGTCAATATGTGGATACCACCAGTGCAGGTCCTCATTGGCATATTCCATATCCATTTGAACGCGTTGAGATTGTTGATGTTGATAAAAGTCGGAACGTGGAAATAGGCTATCGATCCAGCAATGCCCGTGAATCTACATCGGTGCCTCAGGAAGCCTTGATGTTAACTCAGGATGAAAATATTGTTGATATTGAGTTTGCCGTACAGTATCGGGTGAAAGAGGCCAAAGACTATTTATTTAGTGTTAGAGATCCTGATGCGACCTTGCGTCACGCCACCGAAGCGGCTGTTCGGTCTGCCATTGGACGCAGTAAGATGGATTTTGTGTTAACCCAGGGACAAAGTGAAATTGCTGATCAAATTGAAACCTTGATGCAGAAAATTTTAGATCGTTATGAAACCGGCCTATTGGTCACCAGTGTCAACTTACAGAGCGCTCAACCCCCTGAAGAAGTGAAGGGTGCATTTGATGACGCAATTAAAGCACGGGAAGATAAACAGCGCTTAATTAATGATGCAGAGGCGTATTCCAACGATATTATTCCGAGAGCGCGTGGTAATGCGGCTCGTCAACTCGAAGAAGCTAATGGCTATAAAGAACGTGTGATTGCCCAGGCTGAAGGTGAGGCAAGTCGTTTTTCTCAATTGTATCAAGAATACAAAAAAGCGCCGGAAGTGACTCGCCAGCGGCTTTACATTGAAACAGTGGAAAGCGTAATGGCAAATGTTAGCAAGGTGATGTTAGATGTAGAAGGTGGTAACAATCTGCTATATTTGCCGCTGGATAAATTTATGTCATCTACTCATGCTCAGAATAACGTGGTTCCTATCGTTCCACCGTTTCTTCAGTCGGATCAAACCGCAAGCCGTAGCTCCGAAACAAGACCTCGAGCGCGGGATAATCTACGTAGTCGGGAGAGATAATCATGGAACGTCTTCTAAAGAATTTACGACTGATCGGGATTGCAGTGGCTGTTATTGTAGTGGTCGGTTCTTTTTCGTTGTTTACTGTCGATGAGCGGGAAAAGGTTATCAAGTTTCGACTGGGGGAAATTGTCAAGTCTGACTATGACCCAGGCTTGCATTTCAAGATACCTCTTATTCACAATATACGTAAATTTGATGGTCGTATTTTGACGGTTGATGCAGAGCCAGAGGAATTTTTGACCAGCGAAAAGAAAAATGTCATTGTCGATTCGTTCGTCAAATGGCGTATTGTGGATGCTGCCGAATATTATAAATCCATGGGTGGTGATGAGCGTAGAGCCTCGCTGCGTATATCGCAAATCACCAAGGATGGTTTGCGGAATGAGTTCGGTAAACGGACCATTCAGGAAGCCGTGTCGGGAGAGCGTACGCAAATCATGGATAACTTAGCTATTATCGTATCCAAACAACTGGCCGAATTTGGTATTGACGTGGTCGACGTTCGCATTAAACGCATCGATTTACCTCGTGATGTAAGCAATTCGGTATATTTACGTATGGAAGCAGAACGTGGACGTGTGGCAAAGGATTTTCGTTCTCGCGGTGCAGAAGAAGCTGAGCGCATTCGTGCCGATGCCGATCGGCAGCGTGAAGTACTCATCGCCGAGGGGTATCGTGATGCGGAACAAATTAAAGGGATTGGCGATGCACAATCGGCTAAAATTTATGCGGACGCTTATAATGCGGATGCCGAATTTTATGCTTTTCACCGAAGTTTGAATGCATACAGGACATCATTTAATAGCAAAAGTGATATCTTAGTTATTGAACCGAATACGTCGTTTTTTAAGTACTTTTCAACACTGAAAGGTACGGATGAGAACAGCGAGTAACATGTTTTTTGTTGCTGCATACTTTTAAATAAAGATCGGGCCGGTGGCCCGATCTTTTTTGTGGTCAGTCGTATGATTGCTGAGAACTAACAATGTGGCATGAACTATGGGTTGCGACAGCGTTAATGCTGGTGCTTGAAGGATTAGTCCCCTTTATCAACCCAGACTTAATGCGCAACGCGTTAATCACAATGGCTCAGTTGGACAATGCATCATTACGGTATGGTGGATTGATCAGTATGTTATTAGGTTTAGCGATATTGTATGCGGTTAATTAACCCGATTAGAGGTATGATATCGCTTGTGAAGGAGCCGGATACGGCTTAGCAATGAGAATCAAAATTCTCATTCTTTTGCGTTGGCCGTTAACAGAGTTCAACACATTCGTTTAATCATAATCATAATAAGAATTAAGGTCTATTCATGGCGCAAAAGGATCGTTGGTTACTTCCTGAAGGTATTGAGGACTTATTACCCGAACAAGCTGCTCGACTAGAAAAATTACGAAGGGCTTTGTTGGATACCTTTAGTAGTTGGGGGTATGAATTAGTCATTCCATCACTGGTGGAATATCTAGACTCGCTCTATGTGGGAGCGGGTAATGATCTTGGTTTGCAAACCTTCAAGTTAATTGATCAATTAACGGGTCGCTTGATGGGATTGCGAGCAGACATGACCCCTCAGGTTGCACGTATTGATAACCATCGCTTAAAAAGGGATAACCCGGTTCGCTTATGTTATTACGGGGCTGTGTTATTAACTCAGATGCGAGAACTGGGTGGCTCGCGTTGCCCGTTACAGGTGGGTGCTGAATTGTTTGGTCATCGAGGGGTAGAAAGTGATATTGAAATTCTACAACTGATGATCGAAGCGATGAAGATCACCGGTATTGAACGACCTTATATTGATTTAGGCCACGTCGCGATTTTTCGTGGCTTGGTGCGACAAGCGGGCTTATCTGAAGAGCTTGAGAAATCGTTGTTTGATGCGTTGCAGCGCAAAGCGAAACCAGAAATACACGCCTTGTTAACTCAGGTAAAATCCGGTGGTTTTGATCAGATGTTTGAGTGTCTTGCAGACCTCAATGGTGAAGGGGATGTATTGCTTGAAGCTCAAAAAATATTATCTCCGGCCTGTGATGAGGTGCATGTTGCTCTGGAAAATTTACAGAATATTGCCTCGATGTTAGCTCAGCAAGAGCCGCAGGTGACGATTCATTTCGACCTTGCTGAGTTACGCGGTTATCGTTATCACACCGATGTGGTATTTTCAGCGTATGTGCCGGGTTTTGGGCAAGCGGTGGCGCAAGGTGGGCGTTATGATGATATTGGTTTAGAGTTTGGCCGTGCCCGTGCTGCCACCGGATTTAGTCTGGATTTGCGTGCTTTGTTGGCGCATGTTGAAGTACCTTCCGATGCCTCAAAAATGGTTTATGCGCCGTTACATGATGACCCACAATTGAAAATATCAATCAAAAAATTACGTCAGCAGGGTTATCGTGTGATTGGGGAATTGCCTGGTCAAAAGGGAGGGGCAGAAGCATTGTACTGTCAATATCGATTAGTGAATAGCAATAACGATTGGGTTTTGCAAGAAGTAGAGAAATCATTACATGTCTAAGAATATTGTCGTTGTAGGTACCCAGTGGGGAGATGAAGGGAAAGGTAAAATTGTCGACCTTCTGACCGAACAAGTGGATGCTGTGGTGCGTTATCAAGGTGGGCATAACGCAGGGCATACGCTGGTTGTCGGTGATAAAAAGACCGTGCTACATTTGATCCCCTCCGGCATATTGCGCGACAATGTACAGTGTTTAATTGGTAATGGGGTGGTGCTGTCCCTTAAGGACTTGCTTGATGAAATGAGCATGCTTGAGGAAAATGGCGTACCTGTTACCGAACGGTTAAAAATAAGCTCAGCTTGTCCTTTAATTCTCGATTATCACGTCAAATTAGATAATGCCCGTGAACAGGCGCGAGGCAAGGCCGCCATCGGTACCACGGGTCGAGGCATTGGGCCGGCCTACGAAGATAAAGTGGCACGTCGTGCGTTACGCTTAGCGGATATCTTTCATCGGGAACGGTTTTCAGCTAAGTTAGGTGAAGTGCTTGACTATCATAATTTTGTATTGAAAAATTATTATAAAACCGAGACCGTAGATTTTCAGAAAGTGTTAGATGATACGCTGGCTTTTCAAGAAGTGATTGCACCGCTCATTGGAGATATTCCAGAAATACTTGATGAATATCGACAAGACAATAAAAGCGTATTATTTGAGGGTGCGCAAGGCACTTTATTGGATGTTGATCATGGTACATATCCTTTCGTGACGTCTTCCAATACCACGGCTGGTGGTGCGACCTGTGGTAGTGGCGTGGGTCCGCTCTACATGGATTATGTGCTGGGAATTACCAAAGCGTATACCACGCGTGTGGGTGCGGGTCCTTTTCCCACTGAGCTGCATGATGAAATTGGTGAGCATTTAGCAACCCAGGGTCATGAGTTTGGTTCAACCACCGGACGGCCTCGCCGTTGTGGTTGGTTTGATGCAGTGGCATTAAAGCGTTCCATTCAGCTCAATGGTGTCTCAGAATTATGTATCACTAAACTGGATGTGTTGGATCATTTAGATTCGATACAGATTTGTGTCGGTTACCAAAGTGATAACCAGGTTGTGATAGGGCCTCCGGTTGGCGCTGAAGCCTATGAGCATTGTCAGCCTGTTTATGAAGAAATGCCCGGTTGGAAATCATCAACCGTGGGTGTGACCGGATTTGATGCATTGCCTGCTAATGCACAAGCGTACTTGCGAAAAATTGAAAGCGTGACTCAAACAAGCATCGCGCTTGTTTCTACCGGCCCTGAACGGAATCAAACAATGATACTTAGTGATATTTATTCATCACGTGGCTAAGGAATAGTCGCTTTATTTTGAGTTTTTGTGGGGTAAAGCTTTTGTCTCCTGTTCATGCCTGCGGTTCCTGTAGGTAAGGACAGATCGAGAACGGGTGAGAGGTCGATGCGTATGTTTGAAGCCGATTTTAACGGCGTTTTGTGTTGATTGAGTAATGTGGAAATAGCATATGAAAATGTCGAGGAATAACGGCGTAATAACAATTAGTTTTATATAGTTGGTGCCGAGGAGAGGACTCGAACCTCCATGGAGTTACCTCCACTAGCACCTGAAGCTAGCGTGTCTACCAATTTCACCACCTCGGCTTTTGATATTATCTAAAGCATGCACTTTACCGAGAGAGAGTTTATTTGTCAATGAAGAAGAAAAGGTTTAAGGATGATCCTTTTGCCGGTCGCGAATCGGAAAACTATGAGCGGCCGATTCCCAGTCGGGAGTTTATTGCAGAAAAACTCAGCCAAACGGGAAGATTATTCACCTTTAAAAAACTTGCTGTGGAGTTGAAGCTCAGTGAAGAGGTGGATTTAGACGCGTTAAAGCGGCGCTTGCGAGCGATGGAGCGGGACGGTCAATTAATCCGCAACCGTCGTGGTGAGTTTGGCTTGGTCAAGAAAATGGACTTGATTAAAGGACGTGTGATTGGCCATGCGGATGGGTTTGGTTTTTTAGTGCCAGATGATGGCGGTAATGATTTGTTTATTTCTGGCCAACGCATGCGCGGTTTATTGCATGGCGATCGAATTGTTGCCCGAGTCGCTGGTATTGACCGACGCGGTCGGCGAGAAGGGGCGCCGGTCGAAGTTTTAGAGCGTGCCAATAGCCACATTGTCGGGCGTTTTCGTGCGGAACATGGCATTGGCTTTGTGGCTGCGAGTAATAAAAAAATTACTCAAGACGTGTTAATCCCTGCGGAGCATCGCGGCGATGCAAAAGATGGCCAGATTGTGGTTGCCGAGATACTTGAGCAACCGACCTGGCGTGCTCAGCCGATTGGACGCATTCATGAAGTACTGGGGGATCATTTAGCCCCAGGTATGGAAATTGATGTGGCGATTCGTTCGTATGAAATTCCCAGCGAGTGGCCGGAAGCTGTGCAGGCTCAAATTAAAAATTTCACGGCTTCAGTTTCCGAGCAGGAAATGGCGGAGCGTGAAGACCTGCGCCATTTGCCACTGGTTACCATTGATGGTGAAGATGCACGGGATTTTGATGATGCCGTGTATGCTGAACGTAAGGGTAAAGGTTGGCGTTTGTTAGTGGCGATTGCCGATGTTTCTCATTATGTGAAGCCAGCCAGCGCACTGGATGAGGAAGCACTGACCCGAGGTAACTCGGTCTATTTTCCAGAGCGTGTGGTGCCCATGCTCCCCGAAATTTTGTCTAACGAATTGTGCTCTCTTAAACCCCATGTGGACCGGCTTTGTTTGGTGTGTGAGATGATGATTTCGCATGTCGGTACCGTACGGCAGTATCGTTTTTTTGATGGGGTCATGCGTTCAGCCCAACGGTTTACCTATAATCAGGTGGCGGCTATTTTACAAGAAAACGATAAGCCACTTCGAAAACAGTACACGGCGTTGGTGCCACATTTAGAAGTGCTTTATGACTTGTATCAGGTGTTATTGACACGTCGTGAACGCCGCGGCACCATCGAATTTGAAACCACCGAAACCCAGATTGTATTTGGTGAGAATAAAAAAATAGATCGCATCGTGCCAGTGGTGAGAAATGATGCGCATCGGCTCATCGAGGAATGCATGATTGCTGCCAATGTGGCGGCGGCGGATTATTTGGCGGTTAATGAAGTGCCTGCTTTATATCGAATTCATAACCCGCCCACCGAAGAAAAGCTCACCGACGTGCGGGCTTTCTTAAAGGAGTTTGGGTTACGCTTTGGTGGGCGCAAGAGTACCGAGCCCAAGCACTACCGAAAATTACTTGAATCCATACAGGAGCGCCCCGATGCCCGCATGATAGAGCTGGTATTGCTTAGGAGTTTGAGCCAGGCGGTTTACTGTTCCAATAATAGTGGGCATTTTGGCTTGGCGTTTGACGCCTATACGCATTTTACGTCCCCGATTAGGCGTTATCCTGATCTATTGGTCCATCGAGCGATCCGTAGTTTAATTTCCCATAAAAAGAAATATCATTATTCCACTGAAGATATTGATAAGGTGGGTGAACATTGTTCCATGACCGAGCGTCGCGCTGATGATGCCACCCGGGATGTGCTTGATTGGTTGAAATGTGAATATATGCAAGCCAAAGTCGGGGAAAATTTTGCAGGCCGTATTTCTGCAGTAACCAGTTTTGGTATTTTTGTTGAGTTAAATGATATCTATGTCGAGGGCTTGGTGCATGTCACTGCACTAGGTAATGATTATTTTCACTTTGATTCCGCCAAACATCGGCTCAGTGGGGAACGCACGGGTCAAATGTTTCAGTTATCAGATCCGGTGCAGATTAAAGTGGTACGGGTGAACCTAGAAGATAAAAAAATTGATTTTGAATTAGTTACCTCTTCCCGTAAAAAAGCAAAGACAAAAGCAAAACGAAAATGACACATTTCGTCTATGGTTTGCATTCGGCACTGGCCAGACTTGAGCAAGACCCTGCTTCGATTCAAGAGATTTGGCTGCAACACCAACCACCAAAAAGCAAAAATACCCGGCTCAATCAAATCCTGCAGTTAGCAGAAAAAAATCAATGCCGAGTGATTTGGAAAGACAAGCAGGATATCGATCGCCATACCAAGCAAGCGACCCATCAAGGTGTATTAGTATTTTATGATGAGCCGGCGGCATTGGGCGAGGCCTATTTAAAGCAGTTGTTGCCAACATTAACAACGGCGCCGTTATTTCTGATTTTAGATGGTGTTCAGGATCCTCATAATTTGGGGGCCTGTTTACGTACTGCCTTAGGTGCGGGGGTCGACGCCGTTATTGCACCAAAACATCGTGCTGTTGGTATGACTGCCACAGTGAGGAAAGTCGCTTGTGGTGCCGCTGAGCATGTACCGTTTATTCAGGTGACCAACCTGGTGCGATGCATGGAATGGCTAAAACAACAAGGGGTGTGGATCACTGGCGCCACCTTAGACACCGAGACAAGTCTGTATGGTATCGATTTTCGTGATCCTTGTGCCATCGTGATTGGCAGCGAGGGGAAAGGCGCCCGTCATTTAACATTAAAACACTGTGATTATTTGGCGAAAATCCCCATGGGGCATCAATTAGCGAGCCTGAATGCATCGGTTGCATCCGGTGTATTTTTGTTCGAGGTCGTGCGTCAACGGCAATGATTTGCTGATGGTTTTTTGGTGGAATAATAATCGGTCGGCTCGAATAGATGTGCATTGCAACCGTCGCTTGATAACGCTACAATAGGCCGCTTTCCTCCATGTGGAGGAAATATTTCTCCTTGCTTTACCCTGTTGACAGGGAAGGCGACTTTTAATCCGTAGGGAGCCAAAATGAGACACTATGAAATTATATTTTTAGTTCACCCAGATCAGAGTGAACAAGTCCCCGCCATGGTAGAAAAATATCGCGCTACCATTACGGTGGATGGTGGCCACGTACATCGTTTAGAAGATTGGGGTCGCCGGCAATTAGCTTATCCTATCAATAAAATTCATAAAGCACACTATATCCTCATGAATATTGAATGTTCTCAGGCGGTGTTAGACGAACTCACAAGCGCTTTTCGTTTTAATGATGCGGTACTGAGAAACATGGTGATTCGTTGTAAGACAGCGATTACTGAGCCATCAATATTATCGAAAGAAAAAGAAGCTGATGCTGCGCCACGATCAAGTGCGCCAGAAGCAAGTCAACGCCATGAGAGAAGCGCCAGCGCTGAGTAGTAATTGCATTGCTCTGAGTGGAACAGCTTATAGTTTACCAGAGATACGTTTTAGTCCAGCGGGCATTCCGATTAGTCGGTTTTTGTTAGAGCATCGTTCCGAGCAGGAAGAAGTTAAACTGAAACGAGCGGTTTTTTGCCGAGTATTGATTATTGCATGCGGTGATGAATTGGCTGCCATTTTGAAATCTGTGCAAGTGGGTACGCCATTAAAGGTCATTGGTTTTCTTAATCGTGCAGTATCTCGCAAACACACCTATCAATTAGTGATTCATGCGAAATCGATTGATATGCTCCCCAGTTAAATAGTTGGCTGGGACGTTGGATGATGGTTAAATCATCTCTGTGCAACATACCTTAATATATAGATAGTTTGGAGTATAAATAATGTCACGTTATTTTCGACGTAGAAAGTTTTGCCGATTTACTGCGGATGGGGTGGTTCAAATTGATTATTTGGATTTGGCAACATTGAGAAACTATATCACAGAAAGCGGTAAAATCGTGCCAAGCCGCATTACTGGCACCAGCGCAAGATATCAGCGTCAGTTGTCTGAGGCCATTAAACGTGCAAGATATATTGCATTGTTGCCTTATTCAGACGCCCATTAAGGGATTTTGTTACCTTCGCTTTGTTGTGAAGGTGGCACCTAATCACAAATGCTGAGCCTAGTGAAGTAGAATCTTAGCGTAATTTCACTGAAGTGGGGTAACGATGAAAGCAATGGCCACTTTCATTATGCGTGGTCGAGCACAAGCGGCAATGACTGCCACGGTTTTTGCGGTATTGTCTTTAATTTTGGCACCGTTAAGTTATATAAGTGCAGCGGTGATTGCTCTCGTTACTTTACGTAAAGGCGCTTATGATGGACTGTATATCAGTTTCATTGCTGCGCTCGTGATGGCGGTATTGGCCTATGTGATGTTAGGCAGCGGGGTGATAGCACTGCTGTTTGTCGTGGTTGTTTGGATGCCGGTGTGGGCATTAGCTGTGGTACTGCGGCGAACCATGCACTTACCGTGGTCAATTTATATTGCGGCAGGCATGGCCTGTATTGTTCCCATCGTGGTGCATTGGATGCTGCATGATCCTGTGGCATGGTGGTTGGAGCAGTTAGGAAATATTTTTCAACAGACCATGCGGGAATCCGCCGTATCTGCTGATCCCAATGATGTCCAATTGATGTTAGAGATTCTTGCATCTTCCATGACGGGTATGGTGGCTGGGGCAGTGTTTGTCAGTTTAATTTGCAGTTTGTTTCTTGGTCGTTGGTGGCAAGCAGCATTGTACAATCCGGGCGGGTTTCGCGAAGAATTTGTCTCATTGAAAATGGATCGGCGAGTGGCTATTGTGGCGCTAACAATCATCGTGCTTGCCATGATTATTAGCCAGCAAGGTGAGCTTTTTTCGGATCTTACGTTTGTTGTTATCACTGGTTGCGGTTTGTTTGGGTTGGCTATGGTCCATGATTGGGTGGAAAAAACCCGCGCCAATACAGCATGGTTAGTGGCTATTTATATCATGCTATTTATTGTTGCCAAGCCGGTGATGGTTTTATTAGCGCTTATTGCGATTTCAGATGCTTGGATGGATTACCGTCGATATTTTGTAAAGCCCGACAAAATGGATTCATAAAGCCTATACTTCGCATCAGCGTTGGTTATAAATTACGAAATTCAAGTTTTGGCATGAGGTTATTTTATGGAAGTCATATTAACAGAAAAAGTGAAGAACTTAGGTTCTATCGGCGATAAGGTCGATGTAAAAGGTGGCTATGGGAGGAATTTTTTAATTCCTAAAGGCATAGCCATTCCTGCCAACAAAAAAAATATTGAGCGATTTGAAGCGCAGCGTGCCGAGCTGGAAAAGAAATCTGCGAATGTATTAGCGACGGCGAATGAGCGGGCCAGTAAACTTAATGAACTGACCATTGAAATTACAGGCAAAGCCGGTGATGAAGGCAAACTGTATGGTTCGATCGGTGCCAGAGACATTGCCGAGGCAATTTCTATTGCCGGTGTTAAAGTCGAAAAACATGAAGTACAATTGCCCGATGGACCGCTACGCAATCTTGGTGAGTTCGAAATTTCTTTAAATTTGCATGCCGATGTGGCATCCATGGTGAAAGTCCTGGTGGTCGCGGCATAAGGCATGAGGCATTTATTAAAATACCCATCTTGTTTGTCTTTTTGCCCGTATTTTCCACAGCAACGAAGGTTACATAGCTCATTATGCGCCCTTCGTTACCGTGAAAACTATAAACAAAAATCCGGTGCAATATGAGTACTTTAATTTCAACCTCATCCCTAACATCAAACATTCACGCCCTGGGTATGAATGATTGATTGAAAAATGAGTTATTGTGTAACATCGTCCTCATCACTCTTTAAAAGCTGTTTTAAAACAGCTTTTAAAGAGCATGCACTGAATGGATAATACATTCACTTTGCCTGATTTTTCGAAATCCAACGGTATACGGTATTAAGCGTGGCAACACTTTGCTGCGTCTAGCGTTTCAATAAATAGGATTTTGTTATTTTAGGAATAGGCAGATCGCTCATTCCTTAGTTTCTTTTTGTGCAGGATCCTACCACCCGATTAAGTCATGATGTTGTGAGGGGCATATGCCAGATTTAGCCTTTCCTTTTCCCGCTGGAAATGATGTTGAAGCGGATCAGTTAAAAATTCCGCCCCATTCAGTCGAAGCTGAACAATCCATTCTCGGTGGTCTCCTGTTAGATAACGATTCCTGGGATCAGGTCGCTGATCTCGTTGCCGAAGATGATTTTTATCGTTACGATCATCGTTTGATATATCGCGCCATTGTTGCTTTGGTTTCTGAAGGAAAACCTTGCGATATTATTACGTTGTCTGAAAGCCTGGATAGTGTAAAGGAGTTGGAAAATGCCGGTGGCTTAGCCTATCTTGGTGCATTGGCAAAGAATATTCCAACAGCGGCTAACATCAAAGCCTATGCCAATATTGTCAGAGAGCGATCGATACTGCGCCAATTGATTAATGTCGGCTCGACCATTGCGGATGATGCATTTAATCCCGATGGACGCTCTAGTGCAGAAATATTGGATAAGGCAGAACAGCAAGTTTTTAAGATTGCAGAAAAAGGCTCTCGTGGGCGCAAGGGCTTTACTGGTATCAAAGAATTATTGACTAAGGCGGTTGATCGGATTGATTCATTATTTCAACAAGATAATCCGATCACTGGGGTGCCCACCGGATTCTCGGATTTTGATGGACAAACTTCGGGTTTGCAGCACTCGGATTTAGTGATTGTCGCGGGCCGTCCCTCCATGGGTAAAACAACCTTTGCCATGAATATTGCGGAGAACGCTGCCGTTTATGCGGGTTTGCCAGTGGCGGTATTTAGTATGGAGATGCCGGGTGATCAGTTAGCCATGCGGATGATGTCATCCATTGGTCGCATTGATCAGCACAAAGTGCGCACCGGAAAACTCAGTGATGATGATTGGCCTCGCTTGACCAACGCCGTGGGCATTTTAGCTGAAGCGCCCTTATTTATTGATGATACGCCGGCGTTAACGCCCAATGAATTGCGAGCACGTGCGCGGCGCTTAGCGCGGGAACAAGGCAAGCTTGGGATGATCGTTATTGATTATTTGCAATTAATGCAAGTGCATGGTGCGCGGGATAATCGTGCGGCAGAAATTTCAGAGATTTCTCGTTCTTTAAAAGCATTGGCTAAAGAATTAGAAGTGCCTGTGGTAGCCTTGTCACAGTTAAATCGAGGTCTGGAACAACGCCCGAATAAACGTCCTATAATGTCTGATCTGCGTGAATCAGGGGCCATTGAGCAGGATGCAGATGTGATTGTTTTTATCTATCGCGATGAAGTTTATAATCCGGATAGCCCAGATAAAGGTACCGCTGAAATTATTATCGGTAAACAACGAAATGGACCCATTGGTACCACTCGCTTAACCTTTCTTGGGCAATATACTCGGTTTGAGAATTTTATTAATACCGGATTTGATGATAGAGGGCATGAATGATCAGCGCTAACCAGGCGCGTATTGATATTTGTGCATTGAAGCATAATTTGCGGCGGGTGCGGCAACATGTTGGCCAGGCAAAAATTATCGTAGTCATTAAAGCCAATGCGTATGGCCACGGTATGTTACGTGTTGCCCAAGCATTAAAAGGGGTGGATGCATTGGCAGTGGCTAACATTAAAGAGGCCATTGCACTACGCAAAGTCAATGTCGAAGACCGGATTTTAGTGTTGCAAGGTTTTATATCATCTGACGAGTTATCATTAATTGAGCGGCATCGCTTAGATACCGTCATCCATCATCCCGATCAAATCGATCTTCTTGAAAAAACCAAATTAGCGAAACCGATTGTGGTGTGGTTGAAAATCGATACCGGCATGCATCGACTCGGCATCGATCATTCCATAAGTGTGTCGGCATTACGCCGAGTGAGTGAGTGTCGCAATACTAAGCAGATTGTGTTGATGTCGCATCTTGCCAGTGCTGATGATGTCGCCAATCCGTATACCGAGCAGCAAATTCGGTTATTTGAATCTTTATACCAGCCGTTTGATTTGGCGGCTAGCTTAGCCAATTCCGCCGGTATTTTAGGGTTTCCCCGTAGTCATTTTGATTGGGTGCGACCCGGCATTATGTTATATGGTATTAGTCCTTTTCATGGGGGAGATGGTCGCTCGCTTGACTTGAGACCGGTGATGACATTGATGAGCCGGGTGATTGCCATCAATCCGATCAAAAAGGGTGAGTTATTGGGCTATGGAGGCACTTGGCAAGCGGACCAAGCCACCCGTATTGCAGTGATTTCTATCGGTTATGGCGATGGTTATCCCCGCCAGGTAAGCAATGGCACACCGGTGTTAATTCGCCAGCGACGTTTTCCTATTGTTGGACGAGTGAGCATGGATATGACCTGTGTTGATATTGGCGATTCACCGATTCAGGTGGGTGAGCAGGTAACTTTATGGGGTGAGGGTTTACCCGTTGAAGAAATCGCTAGCCGCGCTAATACCATTGCCTATGAACTCGTTTGTAAACTCACTCAGCGTGTACAATTTACTTCAATCAATGAAAACTAAGACAATTTATAATTGCACCGAGTGTGGTGGGCAATCAGCGAAGTGGGTGGGTCAATGTCCCGATTGTAAAGCGTGGAATACGTTGGTCGAGGGCATTGATCGCAGTAAGGAAAATCGGCGCACACATTCGTTTGAAGGTTATGCAGGTGGTGCGACGAATCCAAGTGGCGTGCAATTATTATCCGAGGTGCCTAATACTAAGGAGAGCCGGATATTAACCGGTGTTGGTGAGCTTGACCGGGCATTGGGTGGTGGTTTGGTTGCCGGTTCCGTCATTCTTATTGGTGGTGATCCAGGCATTGGTAAATCGACTTTACTGTTGCAAAGTTTGATTGCCATGAGTGAACAATTTAAGACGCTGTATGTGACCGGGGAAGAATCATTACAGCAAGTGCGTATTCGTGCAGATCGATTGCATTTGCTAGAGACTTCGTTAAAGTTGTTGGCGGAAACTCAAGTCGAGAAAATCATTAGCATCGCCTATCAAGAACAACCGCAAATTATGGTGATCGATTCGATCCAAACCATTTTTACCAGTGCCCTGCAGTCAGCGCCGGGGGCGGTTGCCCAGCTCAGAGAAAGTACCGCACAGTTTGTCCAGTTTGCCAAAAAAACCAATATCGCTTTATTTTTAGTCGGGCATGTCACCAAAGAAGGTGTCATTGCTGGGCCGCGTGTTTTAGAGCATATGGTGGATACCGTGCTTTATTTTGAAGGAGAAGCCGGCAGTCGATTTCGCATGATTCGCGCAGTGAAAAACCGTTTTGGGCAAGTCAATGAGTTGGGTGTTTTTGCCATGACTGATACTGGCCTCAAAGAAGTCAGCAATCCTTCGGCTATTTTCTTATCACGTCATTCACAGTCAGTGCCGGGCAGTGTGGTGATGGTGACTCGTGAAGGAAGTCGGCCTTTATTGGTGGAAATCCAGGCCCTAGTGGATGAAAGCCATGGCGCAATGCCTAAGCGTATCACCTTAGGGCTCGAATATAATCGACTGTCCATGCTGTTGGCGGTATTACACCGTCATGCTGGCATTGCCATGCATGATCATGACGTGTTTATTAATGTGGTGGGTGGTGTCAAAATATCAGAAACAGCGGTGGATTTGGCGGTGGTGTTAGCTACCATTTCTAGTTTTCGTAATAAACCGATCGGTAATGATTTAGTGGTGTTTGGCGAAGTGGGTTTAGCCGGTGAAATACGTCCGGTACCGAACGGCGAAGAGCGTGCTCGTGAAGCCGCAAAACATGGTTTTAAACGTGCCATCTTAGCTAAGTCCAATGCGCCAAGAAAAGCCATCGAAGGTTTGCAAGTGATGCCTGTTGAGCGAATCACCGAGGCGATTGACTTAATCGATTTGTAGTTGGTGTGTTTCTTTGTTTCGCCGGATTGCAATCGATTTGGCTAACACACCAGGCTATTCCTGAGCATTGCAGTCAACTGATTTTCCAGCCTATTTTAGACAAATTCTCCTTGCAATACACGGCACTTTGTTGAACAATAAAAGCTATTCTTGCTGTTTTGCATGGTATGCGAATCGCTTGAAAATTCGGCAGAGGAGATCGCATGGTCAGAGGACTATCGCTCGTTAACAGTATGCTGGTCAGCATATTGTTTGTCAGTGTGTTACTGATTGTGTTGGCGTATTTCGATGTGCACCAACAGGTCTTGCAATGGCTTGCTTGGTTAGACGCGCAGGGGACGGTCGCCCCGTTGTTGTTTATGCTGGTTATGGTGCTGGTGGTGGTATTGCTGATACCCGGCATTTTATTCACCACCGGTGCGGGTTTTGTTTTTGGTGTAGTGGAAGGTTCCATTTGTGTGGTGTTTGGTACCGCGCTAGGAGCGACACTCGCTTTTTTGATCGCACGTTATCTGTTAGGCCAACGGGCGAAGCAATACATTTTGTCTCATGGCAAATTGAAATTAGTCAGTGAAGAACTGACACCGCAAGGCTGGAAGATTGTTCTTTTAACCCGATTGGTTCCCTTTTTCCCCTTCAAACTGTCGAACTATGTGTTTGGACTGACCCAGTTTTCATTGCGGGATTTTGTTCTTGGCACGTTATTCGGCATTATTCCATTCTCGATACATAATGTTTATCTTGGTTCTATCGCCGCAGATATTGCCACCTTGGGAGCGCGTCACGGTGATCGTTCAGTGATTGAATGGACACTCTATGGCGTCGGCTTTTTCGCCACGGTTGCCATTGTGTTCTATTTCAATTATTTGGCACAGCGCGCCTTAGCAAAATATACCGAAGCAGAAACACAAGGAGATAAGTCATGCCGTGGATGAAATGGTTGCCCTGGCGATTTTTAGTCCGCCGTGTCGCTCATGCACACGGTTTTCTTGATCCGATAGCCTTATTGGCGCGGTTGCATCGTTTTGCACAACCCTCCGAAGTCGGTGAGCCCATTGAATTGCTGCGCGCTGGGGTGGTGTTTCATGCCCGTGGGCTGATTAACAGTCGGGTGATCCAACATAATCTGGATTGGGTTTGGCCTTATTGGATAGAACGTCAATTTAATCCCAAAGATGAGGCTTTTGTAGCGCGTGCATTTACCATTACTCATGTGAATCTCACCAATCGCAACTGGACCGCTGTGGGTTTGCCCGATTGTTCGGAGTTACCGATTGTGGATCCGCGAGGATTGTTGACGCCGTATCTCGATGGGTGGTCGCTGGACTGTTGGATAATGAGCGAAGCCGGGCATTGTCTATTGCCTTCACGGGCTGCCAATTCGCAACAGTGGTTAGCGGGGGACAATCCCACGATTTTTACTGAAACTCGTGATGAGGGGCTCGATTTGAAAACCCAGGTGTCCATGCAACTGGAAAATGGTCATCCGGTTTGTTGTTTAAACCTGCGAGCCCAAGCCGAGGGTGAGGCTTGGGCCATTGTGGCATTGCGTCCTTACAATCCTGAAGGGGTCAGTTTTATTCATCAGGTCAGCTTGTCTCCACAACGTAATGGTTGGATCATTGAGGGTGAGCAAACAGTGGATTTCAGCGTTGCTGCCGATCGTCACCACGTATCTGATTATCGTGCGGGTGATGTGCATATTCATTTACAAGATCTGGCTGATGAAACTACTGGCAAATGTGACGTCGGGATGGTAACCGCAGCGGCCATGTTTAAGTTGCAAGCGGGCCAAGCCCGTGAAATTACGGTCAATGTCCCGTTTGGGGAAACCTATAACAATCGCTCTGAATCTGCGGTGATTTGGCAACAAAGTCTTGATGGGCATTGTCAATTAAAAGTTCCAGATCAAGCTTTCCAGCATCTCTATGATACCGCTTTGCAAACCTTGGTTTTACATTCACCAGAAGATGTTTATCCAGGCCCCTATACCTATAAGCGATTTTGGTTTCGTGATGCGGCGTTTATTATTCACAGTTTGTTATGCATGGGGTTAACGCAACGGGCAGAGCGTGCCTTGGATCGTTTTCCCGCACGTCAGGACGCCAATGGTTATTTTCACTCGCAAGAAGGCGAATGGGATGCCAATGGTGAGGCGTTGTGGATTTTGCAGCGCTTTTGTGAATTGACGGGGCAAGCACCAAAACCCGCTTGGCATAAATCGATTCGTCGAGCCGGGCATTGGATTATAAATAAACGTTTAGCGGATGATCTCGATGCCGTCCATGCCGGTTTATTGCCAGCGGGTTTCAGCGCTGAGCATTTGGGGCCTAATGACTATTATTATTGGGATGATTTTTGGGGGGTTGCTGGTTTACAAACCGCAGCTCAGTTGACAGAACATTTTGATTCCGAGGCCAGTGAAATTTTTGACCGTGAAGCCAAGGTTTTTGCTAAAGCGGTGGATCGGAGTTTGATGCAAGTGGCAAAGCGTCTCAGGTCTGCTGCCATGCCGGCTTCTCCCTATCGTCGTATGGATGCCGGTGCGATTGGTTCATTGGCAATCGGTTATCCATTACAGCAATGTGTTGCGAATGATGAGCGGTTATTCGGTACGGTTGAGTTTCTGTTGGCAAACTGTTTCGTTGATGGTGGTTTTTTTCAGGATATGATTCATTCCGGTATCAACGCCTATTTAACATTACATGTGGCGCAAGTGCTATTGCGCGCCGGAGATGCCCGGTACCTTGAGTTAATGGATACCGTGGCACGTTTAGCCTCGGCGACTGGTCAGTGGCCGGAGGCGATTCATCCGCGTACCTTGGGCGGTTGCATGGGTGATGGGCAACATGTGTGGGCGGCCGCTGAGTGGCTGTTAATGGTACGAAATTGTTTTGTGCGTGAAGAAGGTGATCGACTCATCGTGGGGTCTGGCATTGCACGGCGTTGGTTAACTGCAGATAGCCCGCTTTCTTTCGGTCCTGCACCCACCCCTTTTGGACCGCTGTCATTGACCATTCAACTTAATTCGACGGAGGCGGATCAACGCGTGCGGGTTGCCTGGCAAGCTGACTGGTATGATAAGGCGCCGCCGATGGAAGTGCGTCTGCCGGGTTGTCAGGCGGTGGTGTGTCAACCGGAGCAGCCATGGGTCGAGTTGCCGTTAAATGGTGAGCTATGAATATTGTGATGGTGACCAATACGTTCACGCCCCATGTGGGAGGCGTTGCCCGTTCAGTGGAGCGTTTTTGTGCAGAGTATCGACGTGCTGGTCATCGTGTATTGGTGGTTGCCCCTGAGTTTGCGAATACCGAACCCGGCGAGCAGGATGTGGTGCGTATCCCTGCCATCCAGCACTTTAATGGCAGTGATTTTTCGGTGGTGTTGCCGGTATCGGGTTTACTTACCGATGTACTCGATGCATTTCAACCGGACATCGTGCATGCCCATCATCCGTATTTGTTAGGTATGACCGCTCTACGGATTGCCCGTTATCGTGAATTGCCATTGGTTTTCACACATCACACACTGTACGAGCAATATACCCATTATGTGCCAGGCGATTCACCACGTATGCAGCGTTTTGCCATTGAGTTGGCCATCCATTATAGCAATCTTGCGGATCAAGTTTTTGCCCCTAGCGAGAGCATTGCTGCCTTATTACGCAAGCGGGGTACCCAAACAGCCATTAAGGTGGTGCCGACTGGGGTTGATGTGACTTGTTTTCAGCAAGGGGATGGTATGGGGTTTCGTGCCGCCATGGATATTCCTGCCGATGCCTTTGTGGTTGGCCATGTGGGACGTTTGGCGCAGGAGAAAAATCTGCCATTTCTTGCCGAGTCGGTGGCTATTTTTATTAAGCAGAATCCAGGTGCGCATTTTCTGGTCGCCGGAGAAGGACCTGCCGAACAACAGATCCACGCTATTTTTGCTAAGCATAAACTGAGTGAGCATTTGCATATCGCAGGCATTCTCAATCCAGAGCAATTGGCGGCGGCCTACCATGCGATGGATGTCTTTGCCTTTGCCTCTAAGAGTGAAACTCAGGGGATGGTACTGACCGAGGCGATGGCGGCAGGGTTACCAGTGGTGGGGATAGATGCCTCAGGTGTGCGAGAGGTTGTTAATAATGGGCATAATGGTCGACTGCTTTATGAAGAGACTTTTGAGGCCATGGCTGCTGCATTGACCTGGGTGGCTGAATTGCCTGTTGCAGAGCGTCAAAAGTTGCAACAGGCGGCCTACAAAACGGCAGAAACTTTTTCGATGACACATTCAGCAAACAAAGCCTTGGCTTGTTATGAATCCTTATGTCAGCAAAGTTTTGTGACTCGACCGGAAGCTTTTGAGCAATGGCAGCATGTTTTGCATTTGATTAAAGCGGAATGGGACATTATCAAAGGTGTGGTGGATGCTGCCAGCACAGCAATCATTGAATCATAACTCGATGGCATTTTGAGTATCATATGATTACTCGTATTGAGTCTTTTCTCCGGCGATTGCGTCGTTATTGCAGCCGTAGCGAATGGTTGGCACGTTTGCTGGGGTTATCTTTGTCGAAGGGGACGTCGACTTCTCCCGGTTTAGTGATGATACAAATTGATGGTCTCTCACAAGCTGAGTTTGAAAAAGCCTTAGCGCGTGGTGAGATGCCTTTTTTACATCAGTTGATTGAGCATCAACAGTATCGATTACACCGGCAGTATTCGGGTATCCCGGCTTCCACGGCGGCTTTTCAAGGGGAATTATTTTACGGGGTTCGTACTGGAGTACCGGGATTTAATTTTATGGAGCGGGCATCGGGCAATTTGGTGAGGATGTTCGAACCGGCGGTCGCGGCTCGCGTTGAGCGCAAACTTGCCGCAGAAGGGGGGCATCCGTTGCTGAGTGAGGGCAGTTGTTATGCGGATAACTTCACGGGTGGCGCGGCGGAGCCACACTTTTGCCCATCTGCCCAGGGATGGGGGCCGGCGCTGCGGGAGGCTAATCCGTTGGTGGTGATGTTTTTGATTATCAGTAACGGCTACAGTTTTCTGCGTACAGTGGTTTTATTGGTGGTGGAATTGGTGCTTGCTATGATTGATTTCGCCCGTGGTTTGATTGCTGGGCATGATTTTTTTAAGGAGTTAAAATTTATACCTACCCGGGTTGCCATTGTCATTTTATTACGCGAGCTGGCCACCATTGGGGTGAAAATGGATGTGGCACGCGGTTTACCGGTGATCCATATTAATTTTTTAGGTTACGATGAGCAGGCTCACCGACGTGGGCCTGATTCGCGTTTTGCCCATTGGTCGCTTAAGGGAATCGATGATGCCATTGCGCGTTTGTGGCGTGCGGCGCATCGATCAGCGCGTCGGCATTATGATATTTGGATTTACTCTGATCATGGGCAGGAGCGTACTCAAGCCTATGAAAAGGTGTATGGTCGTTCCATTGCTGAGGCCATTGCCGAGGTGTTTTCGCAACATGAAGGCAACCCGATTCAGGTGCGTTCCAGTGGTAGCCGTGGGGTACAGTTGCAACGAGGCCGACTGGTGGGCGGCAAGCGAGTTCAACGATTGTTTCCGGCCAATAATGTGCGTCACGATGACGATATGGCAGGATCGCGATTAACCATCGCCCCACTGGGTCCGGTGATCATGATCTATGATGAATGGGTCCGACCGGCGTCTGGGTGTGCGCCGCTTGCCCAAGCATTGATACAGCAGGCTAGGGTACCGCTTATCTTGGTCAAAGAAGGTACCGACCGGGCGCGTGCTTGGACCGAAGCGGGTGAATTTATTTTGCCTGAACAAGGCGCTGAGGTGTTGGGGGCAGATCACCCCTTTATGGATGAGGTCGCGAAAGATTTGGTGGCTTTGTGCCACCATCCCGACGCGGGTGATTATATCGTTGGTGGTTGGCGAGCAGGATCATCCGCTTATAGTTTCGCCATTGAGAATGGAGCACACGGTGGCATTGGACCGAATGAAACCAATGGGTTTGCATTACTGCCAAGTGATGTTGTGTTGCCTGCCAATGATCGTGGTTTTCTAAGAGCACTTGATTTGCGTCAGGCGGCGTTACACTTTCTGGGTTACACACCAGTCGAGCCCACACCAGTCAAGTCCACAAAAGCCAGCAAGAAGATGATTGCCCAACGGGAGACCTTGCGCATTATGACGTACAATGTGCATAGTTGTATTGGTATGGATGGGAAACTTTTGCCTGAACGTATTGCTCGCGTGATTGCTCGCTATGGGGCGGATATTGTTGCATTGCAAGAGCTGGATGTGGGCCGTATTCGTACGGATAACGTTGATCAAGCCCATTTGATTGCTCGTTATTTGGAAATGGACTTTCATTTCCATCCGGCGATGCATATCGAGGAGGAACGTTATGGTGATGCCATACTCACCCATTTACCCATGCGTTTGATCAAAGCCGGTGCGCTACCCGGCTTACCTGATAAACCGCAGTTGGAACCCCGTGGTGCATTATGGGTTGAGATTGACATCGGCAATGATATAAAACTGCAAGTGATCAATACTCATCTGGGTTTGTTGCCGCGTGAGCGCCGTGCGCAGGTACAGGCATTGATCGGTAGTGAATGGTTGGCGCATCCAGATTGTCGTGATCCTGTGGTGTTGTGCGGGGATTTGAATGCCTTACCCTTTTCATCCGTGTGCCGCGATCTGCGTCGGCGATTGTTTGATGCGCAGATCGAATTGGAACGGCATCGACCCCGAGGAACTTTTTTTGGGCGTTTACCGGCGGCTCGAATTGATTATATTTTTAGCGATAAAAGCTTGCAGGTCATGGATATTGAAATCCCGAATACGCAATTAGTTCGCGTCGCATCCGATCATTTACCACTGATTGCTGAGCTGAAAATGCCTATTGAATAATGCCTTGTTGCTTGACAATGTTAAGCCAACTGGGGAATTCATCCAGTAATTGAGCATACAGTGTATCATCTGCGATGGTGTCAATGTCATTGACATGCATAAATCCGGCATTATCGATGGCTCTGCCTGCTAGATCATCTAATCGATTGAGGAATTTAAATTCTTCTTTACCAATACCAACAAATTGCCAAAATATAGGCGTTTTGCAGATGTCTATCATCCTCGATTTGGTTTCTGTTTTATCGGAATTATCACCGTCGGTAATAAAAATAACATAAACCGGCGATTTACTATCGTGATACTTTTTATGGACCAGTTCAATGGCGGTGGCGTATTTAGTGGCTTGGTTGATTTTGTGTTTGGCAATTACTTCGCGTTCAATATAACCCTCAACTGCATCCATCGTTAACGGAGCTAATTCACAAGCGGTTGTGCCGAAGATATAGGTGTCTATTTTTTGATCATCGTCAAAATGAATCGCCAATGCCAACAAACGTTCAATCACATTTTGCATAACACCGTTGTGGTATAACGAATGCATGGATTTCGATACATCCAAAACCACAACGACACTCGCTTCCACATCGGTTAATTTTTTTTCTGCAATTTTGATTTCTGCTTTTTTGCTAAGGTCAACGACCTTGGCTTTTGATAAATTGATCATCCATTTATACCTTATCTTTTTGGCTTTGTTTCTAGCGCACAAAACCACCGGAAATAAGGGAATTATTATTCATTAAGTATTGTCGTTTGTAAATACTTAGGAATGGGTATATGCCCATTCCTAAGCTACCAAGCTACAATGGTATGACAACCGGCGGCATTGCATTCAGCCCCTCCAGTGGGATCATGGCCAGCGGGCAAAGGATGGCACTGTGAGCAGGTGCCTAATATGTTGTTGTGGTCGACGGCAATGGTTGGGACCCAGGCAGTGGATGTATGGCACGCTTCGCAAACATTGGTGGTACTGATATGAGTGGCTGAGGGTGTATGGCAGTCAGAGCAAGCACCAAAGGCTTCATTATGATCCATGGTAAGCACCGGCACCCAGCGTTGGTTGGTATGACAGGCGTCACAAAAAATTGAGGTATTGGCATGTGCTAAAGATTTAGCGTGACAATCGGTACATAGACCGGTCACCTCATTGTGGTCCATCATCAGGATCGGTGACCAGGCGATGGTATTATGACAGGCTTGACAAGTGTTGCTGGTTTGTATGTGAGCCGCCGATTTTCCCGATACTATTGAACCATTGTGGCAGTTTGTGCAGCCACCAATGACTTCTAGATGATCGACTTTGATTGCTGGCATCCATAGATTGGTGTCATGGCATTTATGACAGCTATCTGATGTGGATATATGATTTAAGCCTTTACCCGTCGCTGTGAATCCATCGTGACAACTAATGCAGGCGGCTGAAACGCCGGTATGATCCATGGCTGCTAACGGAAACCATTGATTAGGCGTGTGACAAGCATCACACGGAGCGCGGGTGGAGATATGGGCGCCTGGTTTACTGTCTGCAGCAATGCCATTATGGCAAGAATCACAAGCACCTTTTACCTCATTATGATCAACAATAGGGGCCGGTTGCCATTGCTCTGTTGCATGACAAGAACCGCAGCTGTCGGTGCTTCCAATGTGTCCGAGGCCTCGACTGTGGCAGCCAGAACACGCAATTAAAACTTCATTGTGATCCATGGTCGATACGGGTGTCCAAGCGGATGTGTTGTGACAAGCTTCGCAAATACCGGAGGTCGCTATATGACTGCTACCTCTACCAATGGCTGTTCTTCCATTGTGGCATTCACCGCAATTTGCAAAAACTTCGGCATGATCGATGAAATTAATGCGGTGCCAGTCAAGAGGAATATGGCAAGCGTCGCATTTATCCGAAGTAGGAAGATGAAGATTTGATTTGCCGATAGCCGTGTTACCATTGTGACATTCTTGGCACAGACCTAATACCTCATTGTGATCGAGGACGGTAACTGGGTGCCAGGCACTTGGGGTGTGACAGGCACTGCATACATCAGAAGATAAGATGTGTGCTGCTGTTTTACCCGGTACGTTATTATTATTGTGACATGAAATGCATGGTGTTGAGAGATTGTTATGATTAAACACAATAATCATCCATCCACTAGGGTCATGACAATCACCACATTGGTCATCGGTCGGTAGGTGGTTATTGGGTTTTCCGGGACCGATGCCGGTGGCATGACAGTCCTGGCAGAGTCCGGTGGTTTCTGCGTGATCGAAGGTTTGTATTGGCAACCAAGCCGTTACCTCATGGCACGCTTCGCACAGGTTTGAAGTGGGCAGGTGATCGGCTGATTTGCCGGGTCCGATGGTCGCATCATGGCAGTCGATACAGGGTGTGTTGACGACATCATGGTTCATGGTTGCTACGGGTACCCAGGCGGTATTGGTGTGACATCCATCACAGGGGGTATTTTGAATAGGTATATGGTTTTTCGCTTGTGAGGCGATGGTTGCACTATGGCAATCCAGGCAGTTACCGATGACTTCGTTGTGATCAACGGTATTGGCAGGTATCCAACTGGCAGAGGTATGGCAAGTGGCGCAGCGGTCTGATGTTTTAACATGGGCTGCAGATTTACCGGTAGCTGTTGTTGTATTGTGACAATCAAAACAATCCCCGGTGACCTGGCTATGATCAACGGCGGTGATGGTTGTCCAAGCGGTAGAAGTATGGCAAAACTCGCAGGCAGCAGTGGTTACGATGTGCGTATTATTTTTACCCGCCAGGATGGTACCGTCATGGCAACTGATGCAGTTATCGCTAATACCTGGATGTGTAAATCCAAGTGTTTGCTGCCAAGATGTGGTTTGATGGCAGATATTGCACTCATCTGTGGTGGGTAAATGGCCGGCGGGTGTGCCGATCGCACTGATGCCATCATGGCAAATATTGCAGGTGCCTTTGACTTCACTGTGTGCCACTTGAGTCACCGGCAGCCAACCGGTGGTGCTGTGACAAGCTTCGCATACATTGCTGGATAATACGTGATCCACTGATTTGCCCATGGCAAAGCTACCATTATGGCATTCACCGCAGGTTCCAATGATTTCGTTGTGATCGACACCAGTAACGAGACGCCACTGAGTTGTGTCATGGCAGGCGCCGCAGGCATCGGATGACTCGATATGCCAAGGATGCTTGCCAGCAGCGTAATCACTATTATGGCAGCTAACGCAGGTGCCTGAAACTTGGGTGTGGTCTAAGATAATGCCCGCCAGCCATGAGAGGCTATTATGACATAACTGACACGTATCACTGGTCTCAATGTGAGTCGGTGATTTAGTTTTAGCAATGTTACCATTATGACAATCAATACATGTGCCAGTGACACTGGTGTGGTCGATTTGCTTAACGGGTAAGAAGGTAAACATGGAATGGCAAGTTCCGCATGCATCATTGCTTGCAATGTGGTCGGCTGTTTTTCCAGCGGCAATGCTACCATCATGACAATCAATGCATTGACCTAATGCTTGATCATGATCGAACCGTTTAAGCGGTAACCAGGATAAAACAGAGTGGCAATCTTCGCAAATATCGGTAGTGGCTGTGTGGGTGGCTGTTTTAAATTTTTGGGCGGTTGTGCTGTTGGGAGAATGGCACGTTAGGCAGTTGTCAGCAATGCCATCGTGATCAAAGATAGCCTGAGCATTCAGCGTTTGCTTGTTAAACAGAGCAGCATTCTGGTTTTGCTCTGAACTTACCTGCGTTGTCTCAGCGAATGCCAGCCCGAAAATCAGCTGGCTTAATAAAATAACGGTGAAAATATCCAGTCGACATTGAATTACTTTGTCTGTCAGGTTTGATATAGTCGTATTCTGATTTTTGTTACGTTTCATGTTGGCCCCACCCCATCGAAGTACCAATAATAATGATCAAGTTTAAACAGCGAGTATTATTAGGTGTATTCGCGACAAATCATTTAACGATGTTGTGTAACCCATGGTTGTTAATTAATTCGTTCCTTGACTCAATTGATTCTGGTGTTATTGACCTCCTGCGTCCATGCAGTTGTTATATGGGGGAAAGCACATTTTTATATCGAAAAATATTTGCAGCGAGCCTACTTTGTCTTATGTTTTACTATTTTTATAAAAGCAAATTTTATTTTTGTCTATGGTTGTTATTGCTTTGTGCTAAACTGTTTTAGGCTGTAACTTGCCCACTATCAGGCTTGCGATGACCTGTATTGTGTTAGAAATGAAACTTACCAATACCTTCTAAGAGTTATATATCTAAATTATTTCGTCGCCTATTCCTAAATTCATGGGTATTGCTCCGGCAGCTATTATCCATACATCGGCTTGGTATTGATGGGTTCCGCTTTGCTCTGCCCATGCTACGCTTGACTGGATAGTAACGTCTAGATCTATACAAGCATGTACACCATGAATCGATGATGGTTTATCGCGCTTAATGAGCGTTTATTTTTTTAGTTGGAAATTATTGCCAAAAGCTTGGCAGGAGGGTGGTGTTTCCCCAAAATAACAGCGTTAAAATTATTGTTATATTTGTTAAAGTTTAGTCGCCTCGGTTTTTCTGATTATTGTGGAGGTGCTATCGTAACTGCTATGAGCGATTATTTTCTATATTGAGTATTTTACACTTCTACGTGTGCCAGTCAATGTGTTATATACACGGATCAGTTGTGTGAGTTTTGTATTTTTATTGTGTGTTTTTTATTCATTCACCCGACTCCGATAACGTGAGTATTAAATCTTATGTCAGGTGTTGCTGAAGAAAGGACTTGATGTTATATCATCTATGCTACAACGCAAACTAGAATTATAGCTGAAAAAATTTTTATCAACCGACATCGCTCAATTTCAACGCCTGATGATTTCGAAGTCGCTGGAATGTTTCAAACGATGGGAGGACCATTTGATATCGCGAGAATTAGGTTAATTATTGAGCGATGAGGCTGAATAGGTTGCATAGAAATCAAAAACACCAACAGAATAAAAAAAGTATCGGCTAACCTTAATTGAGTGTCATTGGAAGTAAATTATGAGTCATTTTTGGAGTTCTATTGTTCATGATCTCACCCCGTATGTGCCGGGTGAGCAGCCTAAATTGGATAATCTGATCAAGTTAAATACCAATGAAAATCCTTATGGGGCTTCGCCAGCAGCATTGGCGGCTTTAAAGGCGGAAATCATGGGCGATACCTTGCGTTTGTATCCCGATCCCAACGCTGATCTTTTGAAAGATGCCATTGCAAATTATTATGGTGTGGCGACCAAGCAAGTGTTTGTGGGTAATGGTTCTGATGAGGTGTTGGCACATACTTTTCAGGCATTATTAAAACACTCACAGCCATTGTTGTTTCCTGATATTAGCTACAGCTTTTATCCGGTATATTGCCGATTATACGATGTGTCATATAATACTGTGGCGCTAACAAATACGTTTGAGATCGCCTTAGATCATTATACGGTTCCTAACGGTGGGATTATTTTTTCAAATCCCAACGCGCCAACCGGTTGTTTATTGTCATTGGCGAATATTTCAGCGTTGTTAGAACGCAATACCGAATCGGTGGTGGTGGTGGATGAAGCCTATATTGATTTTGGTGGGGAGTCAGCCATTGCACTGGTAAATCAGTATCCGAATTTACTGGTGATTCAAACGTTTTCTAAATCTCGCTCATTGGCGGGTTTGCGGGTGGGCTTTGCCATCGGTGATGCCGCACTGATTGAAGCCTTGGAGCGGGTTAAGAATAGTTTTAACTCTTATCCTTTGGGTCGCTTATCCATTGTTGGTGCGGTGGCTGCCTTACAAGATCAGGCATTTTTTGAGAAAAACCGACAGCGAATTATCCAGAGCCGAGAGAGCTTAGTGGCAGGGCTGGGTCAATTAGGTTTTGAGGTTTTACCTTCCATGGCCAATTTTGTTTTTGCCCGTCACAAACATGAGGAGGCCGAGTCGTTGGCTTTACAACTGCGCCAACGAGCGATCATTGTACGCCATTTCAGTCAACCGCGTATCAAGTCATTTTTGCGCATTACCGTGGGTACCGATCCGCATTGTGATGCATTATTACAGGTGTTAGCTGATATTTTGGGAAAAGGTAGCGAGAGTAAGCTTGACTGTGAATAAGTTGGCGAAACTATTCATCGTGTTGGCCGCAGGTTAAATTAAAGCGAAATATGAAAGCGATCGATTTATTCAGTGGTCCAGGTGGTTTGTCGCTGGGTATGAAATGGGCGGGGATTATACCTGAGTTATGCGTTGAGGTGAGTCAAGATGCGATGACCAGTTATGCGAGTCATCATGCCCATTGCATCCACATCAATAGAGATATCCGCTGTGTCAGCTTTAAAGATTATCGGAACAAAGTTGATATAGTGATCGGTGGGCCGCCTTGTCAGCCATTTTCGCTGGGTGGTTTGCGCAAAGGCAAACACGATGCAAGAGACATGATTCCTGAGTTTATTCGGTGTTTGCACGAAGTGAACCCTGAGGCTTTTGTGATGGAAAATGTGCCGGGGTTAGCCATGAAAAAAGCGCGACCTTATTTTGATTCGATTCTTTTTCGGTTAAGTGAGTTAGGTTATAAACTTAATTGGACGGTATTGCATTCGGCTGATTATGGCGTGCCGCAAAAACGGCGTCGCTTGTTTATCCTGGGCAGTCGGTCCAAATTTTTATTGTTTCCCTTTCCCAGTCATGGTGAACTGACTGACCTTGCACACCCTAAATCTTCTGATTATTTGTCCAATGTACCCATTGGTGACCCCCCAAATTCTCCGGTGAAGTTTGCTCAAAACCCAGACTTGAGAAAAAGTCCTTATGCCGGTCTCATATACAACGGGGGCGGCAGACCCATTGATCCTCATGGGCCGTGTCATACCATACTGGCGTCATCGGGAGGATATAAGACTCACTGGGTAGATACCGAGAATGTGGCTCCCAAATATCATGCTTACTTAGAAGGGGGAGGCAAACCAAGAACAGGTATCGTGCCTGGCGCTCGTCGATTATCCGTGGAAGAGTGTGCGATCATTCAGACATTTCCTAACAGCGTGGCATTTTTTGGGAGCCGTTCATCCAGGTACGCGCAAGTTGGCAACGCGGTTCCTCCGCGGCTCGCTCAGCGCCTTGGCGAAGCGCTCATGACCCAGCTTGATGGTCAGCAGCAGGCACATAAGTTGTTGGATGCGGATCACGATTTTATGGCAGAGCAGCGCTATGGCAAAAGCTAGTCGAAACCTGCAGGTGGAGCAAACTGTCGACATGATATTGTCGGCAGTGGATAGTTGTATTAACAACGATGTTGTCCAACCGCTGCCTGTTCAGCAAAGCGAGCTGATACAACAGCGCTTTGCCGGACATGGTGGTAGTGTTAGGTTGGCGTCGTTTTTTTTGCTGGCTTACTCACTGGTGGATGAAGCGTGGGATTTTGCGGCCATCCCCATTGGCGTTCGAGGAAAATATGGCGATAAACGCTTAGCGTCTGCATTGACCCAGCGCCATGTGACGTTTCATAAGAATATTACCGCCTTTGGTGAAAACCTAGGGTGGAAGGGCAATGTCCGAAATTTTGATTTATCGAAAGATCCTCGTTTTAGTGAATTCATTGCTTGGATACGCCATAAAAATCTAGCAGAAAGAAAACAATTGCTGGATGATTTATGTTTATTTATTGCGCAAACCCGCAGTGTGCCACCAGCGTTGCCTGAATTGCCCGCCAATTATTTAACGTATGCAAAAGCGTTTGCCTTGTTTATGGAGTTGTCTGCCATTGCATCCGAGGGGCATGTGCAGCAGTTTTTAGTGGCGGCGATGTTATTCCATCATCGCCAAAAAATAGGTGCGGAAATTATTACTCATCATCCCCATGCGGCTGATAAGTTCGATAATACGTGTGGTGATATTGAAGAGTTTTTGGACGGTCGATTAACCCATGCCTATGAAGTAACCGTGCGGGATGACTGGAAAAATAGAATCCCGGATTTAAGAGATAAAATGAATCGGGGTCACTTGGATAAATATACGCTAATTGCGTCAGGTATTCGCAACGACCCTGAATTATCCACGCCCCGGCATTTGCTTGATTTTATAGCCAAAGTCAATTTTGATTTAGCCATTGTTGATTTGACAGATTTTATTAGTGTTTTTTGCGCAGAGCTAACGGCTCAAGAGATTAGCGCGGTGCTAAAAACCGGCTATGAATTTTTAATGGATCCCAAGCTTTCCGGGCGCAGCGAATTCATGGCCGCCTATAAAGCGGTTGTCGATCGTTGGCTTGCCGATGGCTCAGCCACAGCAGCCACAGACCCACTAACAATAAGCTGATGATCGGTGGTGTTGGAACCAAAAAACGCACATGGTTTTGCTGTACGTTGCCATTCCAAGAGGCGGCAATGGTGGTGCCGTTGATTTGTCCTGAGTGACTATTAATATGTGCATAAGGCGCTAAAATACTGCCATTAATACCCACTGATGTAATTTCCAGTGTGGTGGTTTGATAGAAATTGAATAACAGTCGTGAACTCATGTCCATCATCAACTGATTAAAACCCATCTGGGTGAAGCCGCTTTGCTCGCCTTCCACATTAATGAGCACGACAGCATCGTTTTGTACATTGGCCAATTCAATGGACGTTGCGTTCAGCAGTTCGTCACCTTCTAAATGAAAGATTTGCAGGTCACTTGTTCCGTCACCAATTAACTTAAGGTTGGTATCGAATTCAAGTTGACTGCTACCATTGCTAGCTAGCAGCGATAAATCATTAGCTAACGATTTTAAATAGGCAGCTTCACTTTCGAAGTCAAATAGTGAGGTATTGTTGGGAGGAGGGGGTGGTATTTGCAGAGATAAGTTTTCGGCACTTTCATCGCCAATGATCGCACCTGCCGTAGTGACCTGACCATTTTTGACTTCAGCTTGGTTAAACACAAGATCACCACCGACGATGAGATCGCCATTTTCGATGCTCGCGCCAGAAAAATTGAGATGATGACCAATATACACGTCACCATGATCAATCGCCGCCTGGGTGATTTGGGCATCGCCTATCACATGAAGGTTGCCGTAGTCGATGCGGCCTTGATTGAGATCGAGATTGCCGCCGACCACTAAGCTAGAACCCAGCGAGCGCTCACCTAACAACAAACCTACGCTATAATCATGCAATACGGCATTGCCACCAATGGCTAAGCGGCCTTCGGTATCGGAACCGTTGGCTTCAAAATCTCCGAATATCACAGTATTGTAATCGGCCGCCGTACCCAGGGAGATGGGGATCGACCAGCTGACGGAAGGGAGTAGTAATAGGCTGGCAACGAGTCCCTGCAACCAGTGACGATGTAATTCCATATTCGATACCTCACCTAATTATCTTTCATGACATGCGTTATATTATCCTGGAAAGTCCGAGCAATGTCATTATTGACGAGGTTATTGGTCGATCATCAGAGTGAAAATCAAACAAAAGTTGATCGTTATTTATGGTTTTGGGTGACTTTTCAACCGTTGTGGGTATGAGGGGTTCTAGTATCGGGAAGTTATTGCGTGACCATTCATTCATTAACTGACACCGTTGCCAACAGCACAGACGAACTTATTTTTAAAAAAATCACCGACTCTTCACAATAAATATTTAAGAAATTACCGTCGTAAACCGATCATTAAACCGAATCGATAAGGTGTCAAATGATGTCTCTATATCCGAGTATCTATGTTCCGTTCCTATGCGGTGAATATCTTGTATGAATAGGGTGGCTAGATTGGTTTACGAAAGGATGAGAATATAATGGTTTGGTTGTGGTTTGACTTTTTGTTACAGGAACTGATGTAATTAAGAGTAATATAATAGTAAATGTAAAGATTTAACCCCCTACGTACAAATTTATGGATTTGGCAATTTTTTCCTCAACTTATTGAGCAGTTACAACAATATCTTGCGGTGGCTATGAGATCAAGAGGTCAAGACTAGTATTATATAGTAATAGATTGATGCACTACTTTTACTTGTTATTGAATATTTTTAATAAATATATATTGCTAGTCTTGACCCGCTTATTTCAGGCAGTTTGATGATTTGTCCAGCGTCCAGCTTTTGTTGTCGGCGTCTGTTCATGGCTAAGGAATGGGCGACGCAATAACTTCCCGGTTTCGCATCTCGGCCTTATCTCCTGAGTCGCCCAGCTTCCATGCAGTCGTCATCTTCCGCTCGTTATTCCCTCACAAAAGCTCGAAATAGAACCGCTATTCTTGCACTTTTTCTCGGCAAACTGCTCCTGCGTTGCCCTACCTCCTGCATCCATGTAGTCGTCACTCAGAACGAACTCCAACAGTAGGCGCTTTAGGCGAATACAAACCAAATCTGAGCACCAAACCGGGAAGTTATCACGTCGCCCATTCCTAACGTTAGCCTTGACAAAAAAACTGACAATTGTACAATTGTCAGTTATGAATATAATATCAGACACAAATATTTTCTTAGCTGTTGCCCTAAATGAGCCTGATAAAGAAAATATCATCCTGCTCACAGCAGAAGCCAATGCCATTTCTCCTGAGATATTACCCTATGAAGTCGGTAATGCATTGACAGCTATGGTTAAACGTAAACAACTCACTGACAAAGAAGCTGTGGCAGCACTACAAACCGTAAACAAAATTCCAGTCAGGTTAGTTTCAGTCGACATCCAGAAGGCATTGAAATTAGCGCTCAAACATAATATCTATGCTTATGATGCATATTTCTTGCAGTGTGCAAAGGATTTATCATGCCCACTGATGACGCTAGATAAGCGTATGAAAAAAGTTGCCTATGATCTCAATATCGAAGTATTGGAGTAAATGAAAATGAAAGTATTTACCTATTCAGAAGCTCGACAAAACCTTTCCAAGTTATTGGATATAGCTCAAGAAGAGGAAGTCGAAATTCGACGAAGAGATGGTGCTGTTTTTTCCATTACAAGAAAAATGGTAGTAACGAAGTCGCCATTTGATGTACGCGGAGTAAAAACAAAAGTAACAACTCAAGATATATTAGATGCCGTTCGAGAATCACGAGAAGGCTAAGGAATGGGCACGAAATAACTTCCCTGTTTGTAGGAATAAGAGTTTGCTATAAGAATTAGGGGGTCAAATCTTTACTTATACTATTAAGGTACTCAGGAACTTCATCGCCAAGTGCCAACGTCTCATTCAACCGACCAATCGTTCTCGATACCGTACAATATTACGGGTCTTGCGTGACCATTTCTTCATTAACTGACACCATTGCCAACAGCACAGACGAACTTATTTTTAAAAAAATCACCCACTCGTCACAATAAATATTTAAGAAATTACTGCCGTAAACCGATCATTAAACCGAATCAATACTGTGTTATATGGTGGACTCTTCGAACGGCAACAAGCTCTGTAGGTAATTACGAAGCTGGGTGGGCACTAAGTGCAGTTAGTAAAGCGGCAGAAAAATCAGGGTTGGGTACGAATAAACAGCAAAAAATTGTTGAACAAGCATTATTTGCCAGGATGATTTGATCAATTATCTATTTCTGAAATTAGTTAATGTTATCCAGCAGGTGCGGAAATCAGAAGTAGGATTTCCTAGTCCTGCCAAGTCAAAGTCTAGCCAACAGGCGAGTAGTGAAGCCCAGGTGCGATCTTGGTAACTAAGGTGTGCGGAGCAAGGGTGGAACGAGAATGTAGACTCTCTATTGAGTCCCGAAATAAGAGGTAAAGGGTCATTAAAGGGTCAATCATTAAAGGGTCAAGAATCATATTGACTGATATTAATTTAAGTATTCTGAATATAGCCCCGGAATTTAATATCCAGACATCCACTTATTTTTGCATCGCTGGCTGAAGGATCAGAGTTTGGACTTG
>Ga0316205_10000460_pt1 | contig 75417 bp, 62 predicted proteins | sample 3monthpyrite_MG_FD_204941 | JGI IMG/M metagenome (GOLD analysis project Ga0316205, IMG submission 204941) | Microbial mat bacterial communities from mineral coupon in-situ incubated in ocean water Damariscotta River, Maine, United States -... | ecosystem: Environmental > Aquatic > Marine >...
ATATTTACTAGTGGGAGGGATTAGAAGTGGTACAGGTGCAGTATGGTATGATTTTGATGACCTTTTTGAAGAGTTGGAAGAGGTTTTAGAGGACTCAGGCGATAAGATACAGCGTCCTTTTTTTGTGTTTGATCGTTTAGATAGCCAGTTTAGTGGGTTCTTTTTGGATGAAGAGACTGAAGATCCGGATCTTTACATTTTCGACCCCTATGGAAAGAAGCGCGGAGAATTTCCTTTGTTTAGATCGGCCAATGGGTTTACCTTTTCGGGTTTGATTAATGAAGCTATTCGTAGAAAAAAACTGGGGCTTTCAGACTAATTTTAATGGGTTCAGACCAGCCCTCGCTAGCGCTCGACTCCCCTGGGAGCTATGATGTAACACAAAAATTATATCTTTATATTCCCGCCACCTCTTTTAGTAGGAGTGGCGGGTTTTTTATATTTAAAACATGAAGTCATTTAAATTTTTAGACGTAAATAATATAGATCATTCATTAGGTGCCATTAAGTTTACCTATGCTAAGTTTTTTCTGGATTTACCCCTGGAAACAGGTTTGAAGGATTGGTTAAAGGCAAAGATAGAAGCGGAAGAAGCTTTTGACATTTCAAGTGAAGATGTAAAAACGCTAAGTTTAGCGGTTAAAAGAAGATTGGAAGAGATAGAAACCAACCCAAATTTTGACCCCTATAAAGAAGAGTTAAGAAAGGAAAAACCACAGTATGGGGGAAATCCCATTGAATACGAAGGGAAAACCTATTATATGTATGTTAAAGGAGGACGCTTTCCATTGGATGAGGAGTTTTTAAAAATGCGATGGTTTAGAATGACGTTGGAGCGTCAGGTGGATGCCAATGCCCCCATTTCTTTATATATTAAAGAATACGAGCAATAGCCTTCAATAGCTCTCTGGCTGTTGTGAACTATTATGTAGTATAAAAACAGTAATTTTATACCCCGTCATCTCTTTTACAGGAGTGGCGGGTTTTTGTTTTGTATTTTTAGGGAGATGGTTTTTTTGGTATAAAAAATCTAAAAAATAACTAGTTATGGAATTACAATATATGCAAACATTGGCAGATAATCCTAATCTTATGACGGGTGTGATATTAGAAGGTTTGGACGAATTGGAAGTCCTGAAACTGGAAGGAAAATATATGAAAGGAGGTACGTTTCCCTTAGCGTTTAGGGAATATTTACTAGTGGGAGGGATTAGAAGTGGTACAGGTGCAGTATGGTATGATTTTGATGACCTACATGAAGATTTGGATGAAATTATAGAAAATTCTGGTTATACAATACAACGCCCTTTTTTTGTGTTTGATCGCTTGGATGGGCAGTTTACGGGGTTCTTTTTGGATGAAGAGACTGAAGATCCGGATGTATACATTTTCGATCCTTATGGAAAAAAAGAAGGATTGACCCCTTTATTTAGATCGGCCAATGGGTTTACCTTTTCGGGTTTGATCAATGAAGCTATTCGTAGAACAAAACTGGGGCTTTCAGACTAATTTTAATAGGTTCAGACCAGCCCTCGCTAGCGCTCGACTCCCCTGGGAGCTATGATGTAACACAAAAATTATATCTTTATATTCCCGCCACCTCTTTTAGTAGGAGTGGCGGGTTTTTGTTTTGTATTTTTAGGGAGATGGTTTTTTTGGTATAAAAAATCTAAAAAATAATAGTTATGGAATTACAATATATGCAAACATTGGCGGACAATCCGGTTTTACAAGAAGGATCAAGTATAGTGCTGGAAGGATTGGAAGAGCAGGAAATAATATTAATGGAAAATAAATATAATAATGGAGAACCATTTCCATTGGCCTTTAGAGAATTTTTAGTTGTTGGAGGAAAAAACGAGGGCACAGGTGCAGTATGGGATGATTTTGATGACCCACATGAAGATTTGGATGAAATTATAGAAAATTCTGGTTATACAATACAACGCCCATTTTTTGTGTTTGATCGTTTAGATAGCCAGTTTAGTGGGTTCTTTTTGGATGAAGAGATTGAAGATCCGGATGTATACATTTTCGACCCCTATGGAAAGAAGCGTGGAGAATTTCCTTTGTTTAGATCGGCCAATGGGTTTACCTTTTCGGGTTTGATCAATGAAGCTATTCGTAGAACAAAACTGGGGCTTTCAGATTAATTTTAATAGGTTCAGACCAGCCCTCGCTAGCGCTCGACTCCCCTGGGAGCTATGATGTAACACAAAACTTATATCTTTATATTCCCGCCATCTCTTTTACAAGAGTGGCGGGTTTTTGTTTTGAGTGGTCACCACGCTTCAGCGTGGTGGTAGCGTGGGAATAAAGATGGAAAGCACTTATATTCCATGTGTTATTTGTAAGCGAGAAATCCTATTGAGGCAATTAAATTTGGGTGTCAATACAGTGATTGATGTTAATTATTCAATATTACCAAGTGGTGAACCTGTAGTCGGAAATGACTTTTTTGGAGAATTTTTAAAATAAAAAATCATGGAAATAGAATATTTAAATAAAATGGAAGAAACCACAGAAGTATTTGGTTTTACCAACAAAGGCGAATCAGAAGAAGTTATTGATGCATTTCAAGTGGAGAGCAACATGACATTTCCTAAAGCCTATAGAGAGTTTTTATTTTTGGCAGGAAGGTATTGTAATTTGAGAATCGCGGGCAGTACTCTTAAATACTCAATTAAAAGACAGGTTTATACAAAGAGGACATTAAAAGAATTAGGTTTATCCATTGAGGGTGGTGAATTTTGGGTAATTAGTGAATTGGATGGCGGAGAGCAGTTTGATTTCTTTTATTTTGATGATCCGGATGCTTTAGATTCGGAGAATCCTCCGGTATATGTGAGTCACCCTGCTTATCTAGATGATGGGCTTCCACTAAAAGAAAAAATAGCAGATACGTTTAGTCAGTATATTGATGATAAAATACGAGCGTATACGAAGCAATAGCGTATCAATTATACTAAAACAGTAATTTTAACCCGCCACCTCTTTTAGTAGGAGTGGCGGGTTTTTTTTGAGTGGTCACGCGTCACAGACGCGCGCCAGCGGGGGTGATAATAGATTGGACGGAGGAAGAAGAAATTTACCTAATGGATTTTTTGAGTAATTTTAATTAATAATAAGAATATGGAAGAACAAAATAAAGTTTCTATATGGATTGGGTCTTATGACTCTAATATAGGATTCAAGGATTTAATTAAAGAAAGATTTTCTGAGGAAGGAGACCTTTTCTCGAACTTTATGAATGAATTTAAAATTGAATTCATCGATAATCAATTTCAAGAGGTTTTGTTTAGTGAGGAAATAGAATCTTCAGAACAATTGTTTATGGATTTCTCTTATGGCAGTAAGTTCATAGATAAGTTGCCAGAAAAAGAGTGGAGCAATTATAATTGTGTTATTTGTCTTTATAATTTTGCGTATTCAGGAAGCGAAGTGAGTTCTGAAAATATGGAATTTCTGGGAATTTATGACTGCTAGTTATTTTCCAGATTAACTCCTCGCTGGCGCTCGACTCCTTGGAGTGCCATAATGTAGCACAAAAAATATATCTTTATATTCCTGTCACCTCTTTTAGTAGCAGTGGCGGGTTTTTGTTTTGTGTGGTCAGGCGTCACAGGTGTTTTTTACTACGAAACGATTCAACATTTCAACAGCCAAACAATTCAACGATTCAACATTTCAACAACCAAACAATACAACATATCCCTTCCTTCCTCTCAAAAACTATTTTTGGTATCTTCGGAAACACAATAAACCATTCATAAATCCACCCATCATGTCGTATAGAAACATCCTCACGATCGCGCTGCTAAGTTTCTTTGGGATAACCACAGCACAAGAACAAGGCCTTAGCACCATAGAGAAGCAACTCATTCAAACCATAGAAGCCAACAACGACGAAGCACTTACGTTTTTGGAGAACGTAGTAAACATCAATAGCGGCACCTTAAACAAGGAGGGTGTTAAAGAAGTGGGGATGGTCTTTAAAGAGGCCTTTGAAACCATTGATTTTAATACGCGTTGGATTGAAATGCCTGCCGAGCTCAACAGAGCCGGACATCTCTTTGCTGAAACTTCAGGGAACAAAGGGAAAAAACTATTGCTCATCGGCCATCTAGATACGGTCTTTGAGGCAGACAGTCCGTTTCAGAAATTTAAAAAAATAAACGACAGCATTGCACATGCTCCTGGGGGTAATGATATGAAAGGTGGCGATGTCATCGTATTGTATGCACTAAAAGCGCTTCATGAAAATGGACTGCTCAATAACGCCCAAATTATTGTGGCCTATACAGGCGATGAGGAGAGCACCGGAAAACCCTTGAGTATTAGTAGAAAAGACCTGATTGATGCTGCCAAACGCAGCGATATCGCCTTGGGGTTTGAAACCTCTACAGGTTTTAATTATGCCACGGTGGCCAGAAGAGGGGCTTCGGGTTGGGCAGTGGAGGTCACCGGAAAGCGAGCACATTCATCGGGTGTGTTTAGTGAGCAAACGGGAGCAGGAGCCATTTTTGAAATGTCTCGGATTCTACATCAGTTTTATGAAGAGGTGCGAGGAGAACAATACTTGACCTTTAACCCTGGCGTGGTGATGGGCGGCACCTTCGTAGAATTTGACGCAGCCAAAAGCTCAGGGACGGCCTTCGGGAAGAGCAATGTAGTATCTCAAACCGCCACCGTCACAGGCGGATTGCGTTTTATTTCAGAAGAACAAAAAGAAGCGGCAAGAGCCAAGATGCGAGCTATTGTGGCTCAAAACCTACCAAAAACATCGGCCACCATTAGTTTTACAGATAGCTATCCCGCCATGCAACCCACTCAGGCGAATAAAGAATTACTGGTGCAACTAAATGAGGTGAGCCTAGACTTGGGTCAGGGAGAAGTATTAGGCTATGACCCGGGAAAGCGTGGCGCAGCAGACACCTCCTTTGTGGCAGACTATGTGGCCTGTCTGGATGGTTTGGGAACCATGGGTAAAGGGGCACATACGCCCGAGGAAACCGTAAATCTGAATACTTTTGAAGCCTTGACCAAACGTACTGCCGTACTCATTTATAGATTGATTAATCAATAGGAGGTCATATGGATTGCGCTAGACGTTCGTTACGAACTTACCTTTGCAAAAAATTAAACCAAATCACCAAAGAAAATTGATCGTTCTTCGTTGAGATCGCTTTCTCAATTTTACTATATTTGTCCTCCCCCCTCCGGCCATAATAATAGTGTACGTGTAGCGTGATGCCAGAAATGTTTTTCTTCGGAAGAAAGAAACCTTTGATGACGCTACATGGACGCCCAATGTATGAATGAATCAAAAAATCACTACAAAATGAGTAAAAAACTAACTATTTTTTTGGTATGCCTCTGCGCATCCCTCTCAGTATTTTCACAAACAGGTTTTGAAAATGGACACTACCTAAGAAATGACGGAAGTGTGGTCAAAGGACTAATAAAAAATGAAGACTGGAAAACGAATCCAACGTCTATTGAGTTTAAAGCCAATGCCGGATCCGAGGCTCAAACTATTTCACTCTTGCAGATGAAAGGCTTCGAGATTGAGAATAAAACACGTTATGTAAGAGCGCGGGTAGATGTGGATATGTCTCCAGACAACCTAAACAACCTTACTATTAATAGCAAACCACTTTGGGAAGCCAGAACGGTGCTCTTAAGAATGTTAATCGATGGCAAAGCCACGCTCTACTATTATGAGGGTAGCGGACTCCAAAAATATTATTTTAAAACCGATGAAAAGCCCATTGAAGCATTGTTCTACAAACGCTATCTTAAAAACGGGGATGCCGCAGAAAACAATCAATACCAACAACAGCTATTGAACAACCTTTCGGGTTGTGCGCAATTATCCACAGATGATTTCTATGGCCTAAATTATAAGAATAGTACATTGACAAAGCTTTTTATCACCTATAATAACTGTGTGAGTGGCGAGGGTCAGAACGATGTTACTAACTACAATCCCAAAGAAAATAAAGTAGATTTCAAGGTAAATGCTTTTGTAGGAATGAACTACACTTCCATAGATGTGACCAACTCCTTGGCTCCCTCTAGGGGAGGTGATTTTGGAAATGCCGTTCGGTTGCGATTTGGAGTCGAATTGGAGGCCGTGATGCCTTTCAATAATAATAAATGGGGTCTTTTTATAGGATTTGCAAAGAACACGAAGTTTGAACAGACCACAACCCAAGCGACGTCATCTGTGAATAACCCTACTCAGGAAGTTACCTTTACCTATAGTTCTTTCGATGTTCCTTTTGGTATTAGACACTACTTTTTTGTTGGTGACGATTCAAAAATTTCACTACATCTAGGGTATATGCTTGATGTAATTTCTGAAGTAAGTATTGAACGTTCTATAACGGCCAATGACTTGGATGGCAATGCTACAACTGGGAACTTTTTTGGTGGAGCAGGATTTCATTATAAGAAATTCTCTGCGGAAGCTCGCGTAGATTTTGGGAAGGATCCTATAGGAGAAAGTACATTATTCTACGAAGCCAATACAACAAGCTTTAGCTTTGTGTTAGGATATCAATTGTTCTAATTTGAAAGACCACAAAGAACCTCCTGAAAATAGCAGTCAGGAGGTTCTTTATATTGTTACTGCTCCTAGTCGTATCATTTTTTCTAAAAATCAGCATCTCTATCTTGGGTTTTGTACTTTAGTTACTTCCAATACATGGTCCAATGAAAAAAACAACATCTTTTGGAGGCTATTGCATCGCCCTATTTTTTTTGGGAATGACGCTCTCCACAAACGCGCAACAGCTTAGTCAAGAAGAACTCAATGCGCTTTCTGCTACCTATACCAAGCAATCCCTATCCTTATACAAGGAACTTTTATCCATACCTAATGATGCGGGATTTCCAGAAGACATAGAGAAAAATGTACTATGGTGCGAAACCAACTTTGAAGCGAGAGGCTTTAGTACTCAACGCATTAAAACTCCCGCAGCTCCCTTATTATTGGCAGAATTAAAACAACCGGGAGCGACCAAGACGGTATTGGTCTATTTGCAAATAGATGGTCAGCCCGTAGACCCCTCTCGTTGGGCGCAAGAAGACCCCTTTGAGCCAGTATTAAAAACGGAAAACGAAGCTGGAGAATGGACCACCATTCCGTGGGAACGGATTTCCAACTATGAAGATGATTGGCGCATCTTTGCGCGTTCTGCTTCGGATGCCAAAGGGCCAGTAGCGATGTTTTTAGCGGCAGTAGATGCGCTTAAAGATGAAAACAAAAGCCCAAACTTCAATCTCAAAGTGATTATGGATTTTGAGGAAGAACTTGGGTCTCCCAATTTGCCCGAGGCAGTGACCAACAATGCCGCCCTGCTTTCGGCAGATATGCTTATTATTTTTGACGGCCCAATGCACCGAAGCAATAAACCGACCCTCACTTTTGGGGCCAGAGGAATTGCCACCATTGGATTGACTACCTATGGACCTATTGTGCCACAGCATAGCGGACATTTTGGAAATTATGTACCCAACCCCGCCCTCCGTTTGTCCAAACTTTTGGCGTCTATGAAAGACGATGATGGTAGAGTGACCATTCCTGGGTTCTACGACGGAATTTCAATAAACGAAGAAACCCATGCCGTGCTTAAAGCGGTTCCTCATAATGATGCACAGCTGCGAGAATTATTGCAATTGGGAAGCGTAGATAAAGTGGGAAGCTACTATCAGGAAGCCCTACAATACCCCTCGCTAAACATACGCGGAATGCAATCTGGGTGGATCAATGAAAAAGCACGAACCATTATTCCTGGTTGGGCCAAGGCAGAGATTGATGTGCGTCTTGTGCTGGAAACAGATCCCGAGCGTTTAATGGGACTCATACGTAAACACATTGTAGATCAAGGATATTTTGTGACGGAGGCCGAACCCACCAAAGAGGAACGCATCGCACATGAAAAAGTAGCTAGGTTCAATTACAAGATATCGTATCAATCATTTCGTACCGATTTCAATTCGGAAGTAGGGCAGTGGCTCCAAAGAGCCTTGAATAATGCTTATGGCGAAGCTCCTATCATGTTCCGAATGTCGGGCGGTTCTATTCCTATTTCACCCTTTGTAGTGACCTTGGGGATTCCTGCGGTGACTGTTCCTACGGTGAATAGAGATAACAATCAACACAGTCCCAATGAAAACCTGCGATTGGGCAATTACCGAAACGGAATCAAGACCATGATCGCTATTTTGAGCGAAAAGCTATAATATAAAAAACCCTCCCAAGCACAGTGCCGAGGAGGATTCTTATCTTGGCTAGTCAGTGTTTATTACCGCTTGACGATAATAAACTCAGACCTTCTATTGGTTTGTCTTTGTTCGTCATTACAGCCTTCTCCACAAGGAATGGCTGGTTTGGTTTCTCCAAATCCTTGGCCACTAATCCGATCGGCTTCAACACCTTGAGAGATCACATATTGAACTGTGGATTGTGCCCTTCTTTCGGATAAACTTAAATTGTAGTCGTTGTTTCCTTTGTTGTCAGTATGACTTTCTACAGAGATGACCATGTTTGGATATTTCTTCATGATGGCCACCAACTTATCCAACTCAAAAGCCGCTTGCGGTTTGATGTTGTGCTTGTCGTAGTCAAACAGTATAGGATTGAGCTCCACCTTGTCATCTACAATGATGGCTTCAATGGGGCGTAGTTCTATGGTAGCACTTAGTTCGGTATTGTTAGCGGCCTCAAGGGTAACGGCATTGCTTTCAAAACCGCGCATAAAGCCTTGTATTTCATGTGCATTATCACATTCAGCCAAAAGGGTAGAGCTTCCGTTTTCGGCCGTAGATTTTGTACTCAACTTATTACCTAAGGTGTCATACATGTCTACACGAGCGCCAAAAATAGGTTCCTTAGTATATTCATTAATCACCATGATATTCATAGTTACATCGCAAGGTGGTTCTAATTTTTTGATGGCATAGATGTCGTCACTTCCCTTTCCACCTTCCCGATTGGAAGATACGTACCCTTCTTCAGTAGCTGGATTGAATGTGAATGCAAAATCATCATCCGAACTGTTGGCACCAAGTCCAAGGTTGGTTACGGTATTTCTTTCCACAGAAAATACATCCAATCCTCCAATGCCCAAATGACCGTCACTCGAAAAATATAGCGTGCCGTTGGCATCTACAAAAGGGAATACTTCTTTCCCTTCGGTATTGATATGGTCTCCCATACGCTGTGGTGTTCCAAAACTACCATCGGCAGCAACAGACACCGAATAGATATCGGACATCCCTTTTCCTCCAGGCTTATCACTGGCAAAATAGAGGGTGTTTCCGTTGGGTGATAAGGCTGGATGTCCCGTGGAGTATTCACTACTATTAAAAGGTACGGGTTCCGGTCCTCTCCATTGGCCATCAATCTTTTCGGCATAGTATAAATTGATTTGATTGACGCCTTCTTCGTTTTTGGCATACTTGCCATTGTGAAAATCATTTCGATCAAAATAGATACGATTTCCATCGGCACTAATGGCTACATTTCCTTCGTGATATTTGGTATTGATGTCACCTTCTAGTAAAGCAGCATCTTTGACGGTACCCCCTACAATGTTGGCTTTGTACACATCCAAAAAGGGCTCTTCGTTCCAACCATATTTTTTCCGATTGGTGTTTCTAGCGGAAGAAAAATAGAAAGATTTGCCGGAGACAATTCCTCCAAATTCAGAATATTCCGTATTAATGGCTTCAAGGTTTGTGGCACTATAGCGTGGGACTTCTTCCATGATGGTAGGAATATAGTTTGGATTCTTCATAAAATCCTGCGCACGGGAATCGTTTGGCTCCATTTGAGCGAAGGTTTGCATCCATGTATTATGCTCTCCAAATTTACCATTGGCTTTTAAGGATTGCGCATAGTTGTATACGGCTTCTGAATTTACTTTACGGCCTTTGGCGACCCTTCTGTAATAGGTTTCCGCTTTTTTGGTGTCATTGATGTAATAATAGGAATTAGCCAATTGCTCAAAAACATAACGACTTCCTTTGCCTTTTTTCAATAGTTTTTGATAGGCAGCGGCTGCATCCGTATATGATAGTCGCTTGTATAGATCATCGGCCTTCTTGGTGTCTTTGTTTTGTGCGGTTAGCATGGAAGTACTCACTGCTATAACGAATAGGATTGTATATATTTTTTTCATTGTGAACGATCTTAAAGTTAAGTATTAGAAGTATCTAGGTGAACGCAGTGAACGCTTCTTAAAGAACAGATTAAATGACACAACTACCTCATGGGAGGCACCTGCGGCAGCTTGAATGTCTGAAATAACATTATCGTACGCATATCCTATTCGGATATTTGGCGTTACCTGAAATCCTACCAAACCACTAAAGGAATCGTCCAAGCGGTAGGAGGCTCCAATTTCGAATTTCTCATAGAACAGCGCATTGAGGTTCCCGTCAAAAGAGAGGGGAGCATCAAATGCCGATTTTACCATCACTGATGGCTTCAGTTTCACATTTTCATTGAGTTGGAATACATATCCTGCTGTCGCAAAATAGTGGTTGGTTTCCGAACCATACTTGAGCCCATTTTCATCCAAATGCACCGAGTTTAATAAGTTGGGCACCGAAAGTCCTACATAAAAATTATCGGCATACAGGAAAGCCCCAGCTCCAATATTGGGGTAGCTGTTGTTGATATCCTGTGAGAAAAAGGGATCGTTAGGGTCTTGTAATTCTAGGCTGCTGAGGCCTACGTCGTGAAAGGTAACCCCTGCCTTAATACCTAGGGCTATTTTAATGGTCTCAGTTACCTGAAGGGTGTATGAGAAATCAGCGAAAACGTTGGTTTCACTTACAGGGCCCAATTCGTCCTTGATGGCAGATAACCCTAATCCTACTTTGTCTCCAAAGGGAGAATGCGCCGAAAAGGTAAACGTCTCTGGGGCACCGTCAAAACCGGACCACTGGTTTCGATACAGTGCGGTAATAGCTATACCTTCTTTAGACCCCGCATAGGCCGGGTTAATGACATTCATATTGTACATATATTGGGTGTACTGCGGGTCTTGCTGTGCTGTTGCTTCTTGAAATAACAGGATTCCGAGAAAAAGTGTTATGATATATAGTTTCTTCATTTCAGTCTTGTTGATTGTTAAAAACACGTAGTATTAGGATTAGTTTGCATCTTGGTTCAAATAGACCCATCCTGTGGCTTGCGCCCCATATACAGGATCTTCACCTAATAAGTCTATGACATAGAAATACGTGCCCGTAGGAAGATCATTGCCATCTTTAGACTGGCCTTTCCATTCGTTTACATAATTGTTGCGTTCAAACACAAGCAAGCCGTGTCTGTTAAAGATCTGAAGTTTTCCAATCCCGGTTCTGTCTGATAAGAATTCGAGATCAAGTTCATCATTAAAACCAGTTGAACCGTTTGGCGAGATACCTTGTGAGATCACGCAGTTCCCAACATCGTATAAGGTGATGTCAATAGAATCTTCTCCCGCACAAGGGCCGTCCATAACAACCACCGTAACGGTTTGGGTCCCGATTACATTTTCGTCTAAGGTAATGTCCAGACTACTTCCGCTTTCGCCTGTAATAAGTTCACCGTTTAAGAACCATTGGTAGGTCACATCACTTGGAGTTACCGTGGCCCTAATAGTTTGTAGCTCATTAGGACAGGTCTTAAAGTCTTCTCCTAGTGTTACTATTGGAAGTTCACCAAATTCTAATAAGACACTATCACTAACTACACAAGGGCCTACTATAATTTGAAGTGAATAGGTGTCTGAGGCATCTACCACAATAGTAGGGGTCGTTTCTCCCGTGCTCCATAAATATTGAATACCATCGGTATTTCCAGTAATGGATGGAACGATCTCAACGGCATCGCCATCACAGAAAATTTGGTCCGCACCCAAATCAAGAACTGGGGCATCGGTAATACCTAAATCTACCACAAATGTGTTTTCACTACAAGGAGGGTAGGTGACAACTACGGTGTATGTACCGGCAACGGTTGGGGTGTATACAGCTGTTGTTGCTACTACGTTTCCGCCGCCGTCAGTCCATTCATAAGTCACTAATGAAAGATCAATGCCTCCATTGGTAGGTGTAGCATCTAATTGAGGAATAACATCTGTTGAACACAATGCAACGGTATCGGGCAAATTAGTAATAAGATCGATCACCGTATTCAGAATAAGATCAAAATCTACTGTGCTGAAACAACTCGGCTCCGAAATATTATCCACACGTACGTAAATAGTTTGAGGGTTGCTGGTGTTGATGTACATATCTGGTGCAGCAATGGCGTTGATGCTAGTATCGGCATCTAATTGCGTCAAGTGAAAAGAGATATTGAAATCTGCCGCATCTTGGCCATTTAAAATCTCAGGAATTGTGCTGGTAAGATCGAATATCTCGACACCATCATTTCCTGTATCACAGGCAACAAGATCTGCTGGAGTTACCAGAACAGGCGCTACATTGTTAAATGATAAAGCAATATCATCGATGGCGAGATCATTTCCACAACCACCAGGGGCGTTATTGACCAAAACCAGTTGAATGTCTGAATTTACACCTGTATTGAAGTTGATAAAGAACTGTTGCCAGTTTGGATCGGCTTCATTTTGGATGTCTCCTGTAATTGTTTCGGCTACCATAGTTCCTCCAGGATCTTCAATTCTGAAGATTACATTAGAGGGGATACCGGTTCCGCCACATATCCCTGTGTCAATATCATAAACGGTAGTAATCCAGGCACTAAAGGTGTAATCGGTATCTGGTAATAAAGTAATGGTTCTTCTATAGAATTCACCAGGATTGAAATCGGCGTTTACAAACAGCATTCTTCCATCTACATCTCCTGGAGTATTGTCCTCCATCCCAACATGCCATCCGGTATTGAGACCATCAGAGATATTGGTAATGCTGTATTCGGCATCGTCCACCTGCGTGGTTTGATTACAGGTGTATGTGGTAGTGGCTCCGTTAAGATCACAAACACGCCCAATGCCTGTTCCGAAGTCCTCCAGAAAATCGATCGTTGTGCATACCGAAGCATTGGTTCTATCAGCGTCCACATTACCTAAAGGAATATCCGCGTTCTGGGCAAAAGAGGAAAAGGAAACGAGCAAAAACAAGAAAAGACTCAAAACAAAGGAAAGGCTGTCCCTGCGTTTGGTGGTAGCATTTTGAAATCCATTAAAAATGTAGGAAGGTAATGGTGTATTCATATGGTTGAGATTGGTGATTACTTGCTACTAATATATAGAAAAAAGTACGTTAGAAAATGGTTAATTTATTTTTTAACTGTATCGCATTAAAATTTTGATAAACGGCCTGTCTGAATAGAGTTTTAGTCTATTTCTCCGATAGAAAATGTATTGTAAACAGGAAAGTGATCGCTAAAGCCACCGAGGTATTTTTTGCCTACAAAAGTTCGGAAGGGATTGCCTTTGTACTTCCCTTCATATTCTGTTAGATCTCTGGGATTGAAGATCTCTGCACTTTCAAACCGAAACGGGTTGTCGTGCTGTTGCATAAAGTTATTGGAAACAATAATTTGATCAAACAGATTCCACTTGCCTTTATAACTCAAACTGCCTTCATACTTAGTGTGCAGCATTTCCATAGGGTTGTAGAAGTCTTGCTGAATGAGCGTTTGAATGCTTTCACATTTGGGGTCATCATTAAAATCTCCCATGATGATAATTTTCGCATCGGGATGTTCGGCTAGAATTTCTTGCACAATTTCCCGATTTCTTTCAGCAGCAGCAATGCGCTTATAGGCAGTTTCTTCCATACCTTGTCTTCTGGATGGCCAATGATTCACTAATATATGAACGGGCTGTTCTTCCAGACTTCCATATACATATAGAATATCTCGGGTATAATCTCGTACTCCATGTTCATTGGTTAAGTGAAGACCAAAGACATCGCTGGAGTGAACGGTGAAGAAATCTTCTCGATACAAAAGCCCCGTGTCAATACCTCTTTCATCTGGGGAGTCAAAATGTACATATTGATACCCCTTCTTTTTTAAAAATTTTGAATTGGTAAGAGCGTCCAGCACATCGCTATTCTCTACTTCTGCAACTCCAACAAGGGCAGGGGGGTGTAAAATGTCGTCATATCCTATTTGAGAGATAACTCTACTCAGTTTTTTCACCTTTTTTGTGAATCTCTTTTTAGTCCATTTCTTTTCAGAATTTGCTGTAAAATCATCATCCAGAGTTTTTGGGTCATTGGATGTATCAAACAAGTTCTCAAGATTGTAAAAGGCAATAGAAAATTGCTTGAAAGTATTTTTAGAAGAATCTTGCATGGGTTGGTGTTAATTGCCTGTAAATTACGAAAAACACTTGCATTGTGTTTCGTACCTTCGCAAAATAATTTTCAACATGTTAGAAAAATCAAATAATTCTTACGAAAAAACCGTACTTATAGGTTTGGTTACCCAATTGCAAGATGCAGAGAAATCTACAGAGTATCTTGACGAGTTGGAATTTCTGGCATATACCGCAGGAGGTGAGGTGATTAAGCGATTTGTTCAGAAAATGGCCATGCCCAATCCAAAAACCTTTATTGGGGCTGGAAAATTAGAAGAAGTTCGACTGTTTATAGAGGAGAATGATATTAGTGTCGCTATTTTTGATGATGAGTTATCTCCGGGACAACAACGAAATATTGAGCGCGTACTGTTGTGTAAGATCATTGATCGCACGAATCTCATTCTAGATATATTTGCACAAAGAGCGCAAACAAGCTATGCTCGCACTCAAGTGGAGTTAGCCCAATACCAATATCTTTTGCCTCGCTTGACGGGTATGTGGACACACTTGGAACGCCAGCGTGGAGGTATTGGAATGCGTGGGCCTGGAGAGACGGAGATAGAAACGGATAGACGTATTGTACGAGATAGAATTGCGCTTCTGAAAAAGAAACTAACTACTATAGATAAGCAAATGGCGGTTCAAAGAGGCAATCGAGGGGCACTAGTGCGTGTTGCTTTGGTTGGATATACCAATGTAGGTAAATCTACCCTCATGAATGTGATTAGTAAATCTGAAGTTTTTGCAGAGAATAAGCTTTTTGCTACCCTTGACACTACGGTGCGAAAGGTGGTTATAGGAAACTTGCCTTTTCTGTTGAGTGATACAGTTGGATTTATACGAAAGCTTCCAACGCAATTGGTTGAATCTTTTAAAAGTACATTGGATGAAGTGCGAGAAGCAGACTTATTGCTACATGTTGTAGATATTTCTCATCCTTCGTTTGAAGACCATATTGCTTCGGTTCATGGTATTTTAGACGAAATTCAGGGTGCAGATAAGCCTGTTTTAATGGTCTTCAATAAGATTGATGCCTATGAACCAGAGGAGATTGACGACGACGACCTTGTTACTGAAAGGACAAAAGCACATTATACGTTGGACGAATGGGAGCAGACTTGGATGAACACCGTTAACGGAGATGCCATATTTGTTTCGGCCCTGAATAAAGAGAACTTGGAAGAATTCAGAAAGACCGTATATAAGAAAGTTCGCGAAATTCATGTGACACGATTCCCATATAATAACTTTCTATACCCAGAGTTTATTGAATAAAAAAAGGCTCATTATGAGCCCTTTTTTTATATTGTGAATGAGTTGATTAAAACCCAAAGGCGACACCTACTCCTAGCGCTTCTCGTATTTGAAATCCTTGAACAGCGTTGTCATCATAAATGGCTTGAAAGGTAGCATTTGCTGTTATCCATTTATTGACCGCCATAATAAGGTTTAATGTATAATCTACATCTACGTTTTGAGGATCTTCTATATAATTAGAATATAAGGCTAGGATATTTTCTACCGTGACATTCTCCATGATGTCAAATTTAGCATACCCGCTCAGGGCAGCACCAAATTCGAAGCGAGTAGACTCGTTAGCATCCACTCCAAAATAGCCTCCTGCGGCGTTAAATGCATCAATAACGGCTTGATCGCTACCTACATTGGTAAAATCACTACTTACTATAATTATTCGCGCTGTGGCGGGCGCAATATTCACATTGAGATTATCACTTTTTTTCCATAAAAATCCAGGACCCGCCTGTAGATATCCAGGAGATAGAAACTTAGTGATCTCTGTACGGACTTCATTCCCTTCTGTATCGGTTCCAAAGGTATATCCGGACGAAAACTGAGTTTTGAAATTAAGAAAGAATGAATAGTACCAGTTCGTTTCTTTGATTTGTTTACCTAGGATGGAATTTAATTCTAGCCTATCATTGGTTTTACGTGTAAATTCTTGGCTTTTGTTCTTTGTTATTCCGTAGTCCGCGATAATTCTATTATCCCAGGTTATTTTCCCTTTTCTGTAATTAGCATCATAGGTAATGCCCAAGTTAGCTGCGTAGTTGGAGGTTCCTCCTCCGGTCCATTCTGCATTAAATGCAGCCTGACTAAACAATAAGGATATATTTCCAGTTTTAGTCCATCCATCTTTCGGGCCTTCTTCTTCTTGAGCAAAAGAAAGGAAGGGTACGACAAATAATGTCGCGATAAGTAGTATTTTTTTCATGTGTTGCGAGTTAGATAATTAGGTACAAAAATAAGAGTTCTTTTCTTTGAGACAGAAAATCATCAATAAAAATTATCTTCTCTTATATAATGGCACCGAAGAACAGGCCTCTCCGTACATTATATTTTTAGCAATGGGTTGGAGTCTTTGGGCTAGTAATACAAATGCATTTTCAGGGATGGGTTTTTGAGCACAACCTTTAATAATTACTGGGGTGTCTCGGTAGGGTTCAAGATCCATCTTTGATATAAGATCTGTACAAATAACCGTTTCCAAATCAGACAAAGTTCCTACCACCACTTGTTGTGCATGGGCGGCAAGCTGCAAAGAGACTAACATATAGGCCCATCCGGGGATAATGGCATCTGTAGTGCAATGAAGTGCGACAAAGTGATTATCATACTGCGACCAATCATGCTCTTTTACAAAAAGCCTAAAATCTTTTTCACGCAAAACAATGCCTTCCAATAGCCATGGAGCAATGTCGAAAGTTGTGCGCGGCCCATCGGGATAGATATCCTCAAGGTCTATAGTTGATAATTTGCTGTTCGCAACCCTATTTATAATCTCTTTGGCCATTAGAGCATTCCTAATTCCAGTTTTGCTTCCTCGCTCATAAGGTCCTGAGTCCATGGAGGGTCAAAAGTTATTTCAACTTCGGCATCTGCAACCAACTTCAGGGACTTTACTTTTTCTTCCACTTCTAATGGCAATGTTTCGGCTACAGGACAATTAGGTGTAGTAAGGGTCATAAGGATTTTAACTTCAGAATCTTCATTGACGAATACATCGTAAATAAGCCCTAGTTCATATATGTCAACCGGAATTTCAGGATCGAAAATAGTTTTAAGAACTTTTACAATTTTCTCTCCCAATTCTGCAGTGTTTATTTCTACGGGTTCAGTCATTTTTTAATTTTTTAGTTGCGCTTGATAAGCTACAGCATAGAGCTTGAGCTGTTTTATCATGGAGACAAGGCCATTAGCTCTGGTAGGAGACAAATGTTCTTTTAATCCTATTACATCAATAAAATCTGTTTTCGCTGCAATAATGTCTTCTGGTTTTTGATTGGAGAAAGTTCTAATCAAAATGGCAATAATTCCTTTAGTAATTATGGCATCACTATCCGCAGTAAAAACGATATTGTCGTCTATAAGATCGGCATGAAGCCATACTCTAGATTGACAGCCTTTGATGATTTTATCATCGGTTTTTAAATGTTCTTCTATAAGAGGCAATGATTTTCCAAGTTCAATCATATACTCATATCGCTCCATCCAGTCATCAAACAGGGAGAATTCTTCAATAAGCTCTTCTTGTATTGCTTCTATTGACATTACTAGTTTAAATCTTTTACTTCTTTGGTGGCTTGCAGCAACACACTTTTATCTATTCCTGAAAACAACGTAAGGACATTGTTTCGCAGCGCATAAGACCCTGTACTTCGCAATGCATTCAAGTAGTTACTTTCAATTTCCATGGCAGCTTCGTCACAATAACGTTCACTCACACCCATCTCTCCAAAGCTTAAGTTGTAGAACTCTAGGGTGTAATTTCCGAAGAAAGAATTGCAACCCGTTTGCCCTCGAACCAATTTATCTATCGGGTCAAATGATAGCGACAGGGTAGACCCCTCAATTGATTTACTGGCAATAGAAGTAATGGTATAACTTCCAGATAGTTGTATGTTTCCAGCCACGTCGATTACCTGTTTGGTTTCATTACACGCTCCAAAGAACAGCGTTATTAAAAGTACGGGTAAAAAAGTAATAATTCTCATAATTAATCTGTTGTTGTTTATGTGAGCATTAATTTTGCCTTTTTCACGGCCTCTACTAATTTATCTACTTCTTCCATCGTATTGTAAAACGAAAAAGAAGCTCTTACAGTGCCAGGAATCTTGTAAAATTCCATAATTGGCTGTGCGCAATGATGTCCTGTACGGACGGCAATCCCTAATTTGTCTACTATAGTTCCAATATCATACGGATGAATCCCTTCAATATTAAAAGAGATCACCGAGGTTTTTTCCGACCCTGTACCATAAATAGTTAATCCTTCTATGGCCAGTAGCTTCTCTGTTGCATATTTTAATAAAGACATCTCATATGTTTCAATGGCATCAAAACCAATAGTATTGAGATAATCAATTGCCGTACCAAACGCGATACCTCCTGCTATGTTTGGTGTTCCAGCCTCAAACTTGTGGGGGAGATCGGCATAGGTTGTTTTTTCAAAGGTAACTTCTTTTATCATTTCGCCTCCACCTTGATAAGGCGGAAGTTGGTTGAGCCAATGAGATTTTCCGTAGAGAATACCTACGCCTGTAGGCCCACACATCTTGTGTGCTGAGGTAACATAGAAATCAACATCTAAATGCTGTAGATCTGGCTTTATATGCGAGCAAGATTGTGCTCCATCCACAAGAACAGCCGCTCCTACTGAGTGTGCCTTACTAATAATTTCTTCAATAGGGTTGATAGTACCCAGAGCATTAGACACGTGATTTACAAAGACAAGTTTTGTTTTTTCTGAAAGTAATTTTTCATATTCTGAAAGAACCAAAGTTCCTTCTTGACTCATGGGAATTACCTGTAAGGTAGCCCCTGTGCGCTCACAAAGCATTTGCCAAGGAACGATATTGGAGTGATGCTCCATGGCCGAAACCAAAATCTCGTCTCCTACTTTTAAAAAACCTGAAAAGCCGTTGGCGACCAAATTGATACCATGAGTGGTTCCCGAGGTCAATATAATCTCATGCGCGTGAGCAGCGTTGAAATGAATCTGTATTTTTTTTCTAGCTTCTTCATAGGCATCTGTTGCGTCTTGAGACAGCGTATGAACACCTCTATGTATGTTGGCATTGTAATTTGAATAATAATCAACAATACTATCGATTACTAGCTGAGGCTTTTGTGAAGTAGCCGCATTGTCCAAATATACCAAGGGATACCCATTAATCTCTCGATGAAGGATGGGGAAATCGGCTCGTATTTTTTGAATATCAAAGGCCATAACCAAGGTTAGCGTGTTAAGAAGGTGATCTTATTATAGGTCAAAGCCTAAATTCACACCTATTTTATTGGCGATGAGTTTGTTGATGCGAATTTTCAACTCAGGAATTTTAACGCTTTCCAAAACATTGTTGGCAAACGCGTACATAAGTAAGGCCCGAGCTTCTTTTTTTGCAATACCGCGAGATCTCATATAAAACAAGGCGTCTTCATCTAGTTGCCCAATGGTACATCCATGCGAACACTTAACATCATCTGCAAAGATTTCTAATTGCGGCTTGGCATTAATAGTTGCTTTATCGTCTATAAGTATGTTATTGTTTTGCTGAAAAGCATTTGTTTTTTGCGCTTCTCTTTCAACGATGATTTTACCATTAAAAACCCCTGTGGATGCATCAGCAAAAATACCTTTATAGTCCTGGTGACTTTCACAGTTGGGGGCAATATGATGTACCAATGTGTTGTGGTCTACATGTTGTTTATTTTCCAAAATGGTAATACCCTTTAGGGTAGAATCGCAATGTTCTCCTTTTTGATAATAGTTGAGGTTGTTCCTTATAAGATTACCTCCAAAAGAAAACGTATGTACTTTACAGTTACTGTCTCTTTCTTGAGAGATGTAGGTGTTATCAATTAAAGAAGCAGAGGCCGTGTCGTTTTGGATCTTATAATAATCTACAACGGCTCGTTTTTCAGCAAATATTTCTGTTACAGAATTGGTAAATACTGCATTATCCGAAAGACTTTGATGACGTTCAATAATTTGTACATGTGCATTTTCGCCAACAACAATCAAATTTCTTGGTTGCATCATAACAGCAGCCTCATTTCCGGTAGCAAAATAGATGATCTCTATGGGTTTTTCAACTTCCTTATGATTTGGAATATGAATATAAGCTCCCTCTTTGGCAAATGCCGTGTTTAAGGAGGTCAAGCTATCTTTTGGTGCTATCTTATTGAAGTATGCTTCAACTACGGGTTCATACTTGCCTTTATTTAAGGCTGCCGAAAGAAGGCATATGTCCATTTTATCATGTGTTGTTTCTGAAAGAAACGAACTATAAACACCATCTAAGAATACAATCTTATAAGTGTCTATATCATGTAGGAAATAGCGTTTAACATTTTTAAATTCAATAGCACTATCCTGTTTTGGAAAAATACTATAGTCTTGTTTTACCAAGGAATTTAATGAAGTGTACTTCCATGCCTCCTCCTTACGCGTAGGAAATCCTTGATCCTCAAAAATTTTAATCGCGTCATTACGAAGATCATGGATGGGAGAGTCGTCTTCCAAGTAATCTTCGAAAGCGATATAAGAGGAGAGTAATTTGTCTTTTAAACTCATGGCTAATTTCTTGGGCAATCTATTAGGCGTTTACTTCTTCTTTGATCCAATCATAGCCTTTTGCTTCTAGCTCATAGGCCAGTTCTTTGGTGCCTGATTTTACAATTTTTCCTTTCATCAATACGTGAACAAAATCTGGAACGATATAATCCAACAAGCGTTGATAATGTGTAATAACAATTACTGCCTTGTCTTTGCTTTTGAGTTTGTTCACTCCATTGGCTACAATTTTCAAGGCGTCAATGTCCAATCCTGAATCGGTTTCATCAAGAATGGCCAGTTTTGGTTCTAGCATGGCCATTTGAAAAATCTCATTTCTTTTCTTTTCTCCACCAGAAAATCCCTCATTCAATGAACGCGATAAAAATTTACGGTCAATGTCCAGAAGATCTGCTTTTTCTTTAATTAATTTAAGCATTTGTGAAGCGGGCATATCTTCAAGGCCTTTGGCTTTGCGCGTTTCATTAATAGCTGTTTTAATAAAGTTAGTAACAGATACTCCAGGAATTTCAACAGGATACTGAAAGGATAAAAAGATGCCATTATGTGCTCTCTCTTCTGGATCCAATTCGGTAATATCATTGCCGTCAAGCATGAGATCTCCTTTTGAGATTTCAAACTCTTCCTTTCCAGCAATTACTGAAGCCAAGGTGCTTTTACCAGAGCCATTGGGGCCCATAATAGCGTGTATTTCTCCAGGCTTAACATCTAGGTTAATGCCTCTTAAAATATCCTTGTCTTCTACACCGGCGTGTAAGTCTTTTATATGTAACATCGTTATTCTTGCGTTTCTTCAAATTTTATATCTGCAGGTGCCGGGGCGTCACTCACGCTCACAATTTCTGTGATGGTAATAAATTCGTCCCAGCCTTCGGTTCCTTCTTCTTTTGGTTTGATAACTCCTTTTATCACAACGGGAACCATATCAAATTCATCTCCTTTTACAGGTTCCACTTGTTTTGCCAGTTTTTCTGTCATACAATCCAACGCGACTCCATAAATAAATTGATCGCCTTTTAAAACAGCGGCATCAGCCATATAAATAAATTCTCCATTGAAGGTGGCCAAATCAGCCGGATCAACCTCTACGGGTTGACACTCTTCAGAATTTTTACAAGCGACAATCGCTAAAAACATGGTCATAAGTAATAAGATTCTCTTCATAATTTAAAGTTTATTATCCAACGGAGCCCTCAAGGCTTATTTCTAATAATTTTTGCGCTTCAACGGCAAATTCCATAGGGAGTTTATTCAAAACTTCCTTACTAAACCCATTTACAATTAGAGCAATGGCTTTTTCTGTATCAATTCCTCTTTGATTGCAATAGAAAATTTGATCTTCACCAATTTTACTGGTAGTAGCTTCGTGCTCTATTTGGGCTGTTTTATTTTTTACTTCAATGTATGGAAAAGTATGTGCTCCACAGTTGTTTCCCATAAGTAATGAATCACACTGGGAGAAGTTCCGTGCATTTTCGGCACGCGGATTAATTTTAACCAATCCTCGATAACTATTTTGTGATTTTCCAGCAGAAATACCCTTTGAAATAATGGTGCTTCGAGTGTTCTTACCAAGATGGACCATTTTTGTACCTGTATCCGCTTGCTGATAATTATTGGTCACTGCGATCGAATAAAATTCGCCAATAGAATTATCTCCTTTTAAGACACAACTTGGGTATTTCCAAGTTACGGCACTTCCCGTTTCAACCTGAGTCCAAGATATTTTGGCGTTTGTCTCGCAAATACCTCTTTTGGTTACAAAATTGAAGACTCCTCCTTTTCCGTCTTTGCCTCCGGGATACCAGTTTTGAACTGTTGAATATTTTATTTCTGAATTGTCTAATGCAATCAATTCGACGACCGCCGCATGCAGTTGATTTTCATCTCTTGATGGCGCTGTACAACCTTCGAGATAACTTACATAACTGCCTTCATCTGCAATAACAAGCGTGCGTTCAAACTGTCCTGTTCCAGCTTGGTTAATTCTAAAATAGGTAGATAGCTCCATGGGGCAACGAACCCCTTTGGGAATGTAACAGAAAGAACCGTCACTAAAGACAGCACTGTTTAAGGCTGCATAAAAATTATCTTTTTGAGGCACTACAGAACCTATGTATTTTTTCACTAGCTCCGAGTGTTCTTTAATAGCTTCGGAAATAGAGCAGAAAATAATACCTTTTTCTGCCAAAGTTTTTTTGAATGTAGTAGCTACAGATACTGAATCTATAACAATATCAACGGCGACTCCTGCCAGTTTTTTTTGCTCTTCTAAGGATATTCCTAACTTATTAAATGTGTCTAATAGTTCGGGATCAACCTCATCGATGCTATCGTATTTAGGTTTTGAATTGGGTGCCGAGTAATATGATATGTTTTGAAAATCAGGCTTTTTATAATGAACATTGGCCCATTCTGGCTCCGTCATTTGTTGCCAAGCACGAAATGCCTCTAGCCTCCACTGGGTCATCCATTCTGGCTCATCCTTTTTCTTAGAAATGGCCCTAACAATGTCCTCGTTTAAACCCACGGGGAATGTTTCAGATTCTATATCGGTATAGAACCCGTACTCGTACTCTTTGGTTTCGAGCTCTTTTTTTAAATCGTCTTCGGTGAATTTTCCCATGTTATTTTCAGCAATTTTTATAAAGAGAAGCTTTCGCCACAACCACAAGTTCTATTGGCATTAGGATTATTAAAAACGAATCCCTTTCCATTGAGACCTCCACTGTATTCCAAGGTGGTGCCAACTAGGTATAGGAAGCTCTTTTTGTCTACCACTAGTTTTATAGGATTATCTTCAAATAATTTATCACTATCCCCCAATGCTTTATCAAAGTCTAACTCATACGACAAGCCAGAACAGCCACCGCTTTTTACACCAACCCGGACATAGTCACTGGCAACGTTAAAACCACCTTCGGTCATCAGTTGCGCAATCTTTGACTTTGCATTTTCACTTACTTTAATCATTTAAAATAGATTTATTCTAAATTAGGGTACAAATATACACCAAATAGGACGTTTTACCATAGTCGTAAAAGAAATTAAAACTATACAACTATAGATTTAAGCAATAATTAACAGCGATAGATTTTTAAAATTCTGAAAAGCGCTCGTCGAAGATAAAATTGTTGTCGGTTAGGGTTTTGAGAAAAGCTATAATTTTCTCTTTGTCCCCAGTGTCGAAGGGGATTCCAATGCTGCCGTCGGGCTGGAAAAACTGTGTGTCAAGCGTTGGGGAATCTACCATTCCGTTTTCATAAAAATCGAGAACATCTTCCAAAGTGCTTAATCTTCCATCATGCATATAAGGAAATGTAGCTTCAATATTGCGCAACGTGGGTACTTTAAATTTTTGACGATCACTATCTAAACCAGTAACACGTTCTCGACCAATGTCATTGTATTGAGGATCCATGGGGAGCCCGTTGTTTCGATAGGTTTGGTCTGTGAGCAAAGCACCTACGTGACAGGAAGCACATTTTTGATTGAATAAATTTAGTCCGTCCATTTCATCCTGTGTAAGTGTGGTACCATCATTGGCCAAAAACTTGTCGTATTTAGATTCGGCAGAAACCATCATAAGCATAAACTGAGACAGTGCCTTTAACATATTATCGGTATTGACCTCGCCATTTTCAAAGGCTTCTTCAAACATAGTGACATAGCCTTCATTGTCTTTAAGGGCGTCAAGAATAGTATTGAAGGTGTTGTTCATTTCTACAGGATTGGTAATGGGAATGATGGGTTGCAGATCGAGATGATCTGCGGCTCCATCCCAAGTAAAATCCTTCATAAAAGCCAAATTGTGAAGCGGTTGTGCATTTCTTGTGCCCAGAGCTCCATCCACGCCATGACTTACTATATGAGTATGGTGCGTAAATGCGAAATCTTGAATATGACAAAACCCGCAAGAAACCACGCCGTCTGATGCTAGGCGTCCATCATAGAATAATTGTTTGCCCAGCAAGAACCCTTTCTCCGTAGGCGGGTTCATTGAAATGTCATAGGTGGGTTCTGGGAAATGTGCAGGAACCACAAACTCTAACAATGGGTTGTCATCATTAACGGGCACATATCCATCATCGGAATTACATCCAACGAGTAAAAAGAAAACGATTATGTACCCAAATAACTTCATATTTTATTGATCTAAGGAAAATGCGCTTTGCATGTTGCCTGTTAAGATAGGTGCATAGACAGGGTCTACTTGAATCTCAGATTTTTCTTCTAAAGAATGCGTATTTGTTCCGTCAAATATTTTAGCAACGTCCATGGCAACATTTACAGACTGCGTTGGACTTTCGGAGACAGAAATAGGGTTGTTTCCTAGTGAAATAGTTATCTCCCGATAATTGTCTTGTGTGGTTCCATGACTTCCAATATGTAATAGGAATGGTTCATCGGTTTGCGTGGCCGAATCAAAGGTTCCTTCGAACTTAAGAAATTTATAGCCTGCAGACCACGTCCATAGCATTCCTAATTCTTCGGCGGTAGGTACAAAGTTGTTTATTCCATTCAACGGATAATTTGATTGATCTACACCAAATCCAAACCGAACTTGTGTATAATCACCTCCATTTACATCGGTAAGGGTGATATTTTTGCTTGATGCATTTTCTTCATTGATTACGAAGTAGCTATTGGCTTGTGGGTATACAAATTCGTTTCCGTTGGCATCGATAAATACAATATTACTAATGATATATTTTAATTCTGAAACTTCATAGGTCTCGGCACTTCCGTTGGTGTAGGAGGTCGTATTTAGAGTGAGCACATCCGTTCCTACCATATTAGAAAACCGAAAGTTCACATCTCCAGAGGTAGCTCCTATCGGTTCATTTCCGTTGTCGTCCTGACAACTAATAATTGCGATGGCCAGGATAAGTAAAAAAGAGATTTTTTTCATAGCATTTTATTTTACTTTAATCAGTATAAGGTCTTTGCTTCCACGATTTAGTGGGATATCGAAGTCATTACTTTCACTATTCCCAACAATTATTATTTTGGAATCGCTGGTTTCCATAGCATCATTGGCAAAATCAAGATCAGAACCTCCAACCGAAACTTGGAATTGCATAGTGCCTGCCTCATCAATAATAAATGCCCAGGCATCATTTTGTCCATTATTGCTGGTGACATCTCCATTATCACTTCGGGTTGATCCCGAAACTATATAATTACCATTGGCTAATGGTGTAATACTTCGGGCAGATTCAAAACTAGAACCGCCAAATGTCTTTTGCCAGATCATGGCTCCGGTATCGTCAAATTTTACCACCCATGAGTCTGCATTTCCTAAGGGATTGGTAATATCCTGATCGCTGCTTCGGGTGTCTCCTACCATAACGTAATTGCCGTCAGATGTATGCGCGGCATCGTATCCTATTTCTATTTCTGAACCTCCAAAAGATTTGGTCCAGACTAAATCCCCGTCTTGATCTATTCGAACCACCCAAAAATCATAGCTGCCTTTACCATCTGTGATGTCAAAGTCATCACTTTCGGATGCGCCCGCTAACAAGAATCCCCCATCACTAGTTTGCAAGGCATCATAACTACGATCGTTATTTGTACCTCCAAAGAAACGCCTCCAAATTCTGTTTCCGTTGACATCCATTTTAATGGCCCAAAATTCTCCTACACCGTGCCTAACGCCATTTCTTCCATCATTTCCTTGTCCGTTGCTGGCCGTAATGTCTAGAAACCCTGTAGCAAAATAACCACCATCGTTGGTTTCAAATACCTCAAAGGCCTGATCACTACCTGCGAAGCCAAAATTGCGATCCCATAGGATATTTCCGAAGGCGTCAATTTTTAAAATCCAATAGTCATGAAAACCTTCATTACCAGAAACATCACCGTCACTACTTCTACTATGGCCTGAAATTATATATCCGCCATCACTCGTTCTGCTAATGCTGGAAGCACGTTCATCTCCTGAGCCTCCATAGGTGCGACTCCATTGTATTTCTCCTTGTGGATCTACTTTTAAGACCCAGTAATCACTATCTGTTGAGGTCTTATCTACAATATCGCCATCATTACTTTGGGTAGAACCTAGAATCACATATCCACCATCTATGGAACTGGCTACAGAGACGGCATCGTCTTCATTGCTACCACCATAGGTTCTAATGAAATCGATTTCACCCGTAAATTGGACAGGGTCAATGGTGTCATCGGTGGGGTCTGTTGTATTATCACTACTACATCCAAACAACAGATATAATGGAAGGAGTAGATAGGAAATTTTAACGAGTGTTTTCTTTTTCAATAGCATAACTCACTGTGTTAATTGACCACAAGCCGCTTGGACGTATTGTTGTTTATTTTGACCAAATACACTCCAGATCTTAGATTGGAAATATTCATATTATGAGAGCGTGTTTGTGCTACATCAAATGAAAGCACCTTTTGCCCCAACACATTAAATATTTCTATGCGCTCAAGAGGGACGTCCTTTGATGTTATGGTAAGATTGGTTTTTGCAGGATTGGGGTACATAGCAAAATCTGTGCTCACTATGTCATCCACTCCTAAAAGCTCCGACTGCTTTACCAATAAAAACCCTCTGTCTTCATCACTAATTACAATATTACCGCTTGCGAAAAACGGGTACACATTCCATGCGCCATTGCTTGTAGTAGCCGTATTGCTTTCGGGGTGTGAATCAAAGAAACCAACCTCAGAGATATTTTGATTGGCGATATCGCTAATATCTATTACTCTAAGACCTGCGGTATAATTGGCAAGGTAGAATTTATCTCCAACTACATAGCCATTGTGATCTACGGCTGGGGTTTCTCCAAAATATTCAAAATGGGTTTGTGGATCATCAAGATCTGAAAAATCGAAAATTACCGTTCTTGAATTAAATCCTATATTAAATTCATCAAACTCATCTCCAAGAATAAAATACCTCTGGTCTTCGGTGAACCAACCTTGATGGGCGTAACCAATATTACTATAATCAAAAGAAGAAATGTTTTGTGGACTTGCTTTATCTGTAATATCAACAATGACCACTCGATCAGAATTTCCATTACTTCCTATAAAAATCTCTCTTCCTGAATAATCTGAATCAGGACCGCTGTAAGTAACCACCTGTGCATCATGTGTATATCCGTCTCCAGCATATCCGCCAGCTGGGGAAGGTGAGGTTGGTATTTCGATATTTACAAAATGAATACCCCCACTAAAAGTATCTGTTCCTACACCATATGCAAATCCTGTGTCTTCGTTTATTACAATATTGTGAGCACTTCCAAAGCCGTCATAATGTGCGTCTTCTGTAAAAGTTTCTGGGGGATTACCTACGTTTCGTAATCTTGTTAGATCAAAAACCTGCATGCCATGACCACCTGCCTCACTAACAATAAAGGCATGGTTATTATACACTTTCATGTCTCTCCAAGCAGAATTTGAAGTATGTGTGGGTAGTTTTCCTAAAAACACAGGGTTTACAGGGTCTGAAATGTCAATAAAAGCGGTTCCGTCACTTAAGCCCATTATAGCATATTCTTTATTGTCATCTGGATCTGTCCATCCCCAAGAATCATTTCCAAAGGTGGCGTTAAGATCACTTAAGCTTAAATGCGATTGCAGGTCATAATCGCTACAGGGAAATTCTCCGGCCAAGTTTCCATCACAGGGCGTCTGAGCAACTGTCAATAGCGTACTTAGGAAGAAAAGGGGAAGTAATATTTTTTTCATTTTTTGTAGGGGTTACCGTGTCTTGGGACAACGAATTTATTGATAAAAAAGTATTTAGTCGTATTAGAAAATATTAATAACAAACAAGCTGTTCTGAATACCATTTTTAGTTGCTTGACTATATGAGTCCATGTATATTATTAATACATGGGAATGGTATTAGATTCTATTAAAAGGCATCATTTAGGATGAAATCTGTACACATTCCGTCAAGATGTCGATTATATAAGACAATTTGAAATTAAAAAACCCTATAGAAAACTATCGCGTTATTGTTTTTTAACAATGAATAATCCGCTATCGATATTGCTAATTACAATGTTTCCGCTAGCAAAAAATGGATATACACTCCAAGCCCCGTTAAATGACGGAGCATCATTGGTTGGAAACGAGTCAAAGAATCCAACCTCGGAAAGAGTGCCTGATGCAATTGCTGAAAGGTCAATTACCCGCAAACCTCCCGTATAATTTGCAAGATAGAATAGGTTTCCATTCACGTAGCCATTATGATCAATAGATGGAATATCACTAGTATACTCGGTATGGAGTTGAGGATTGTCCAAATCCGTAAAATCAAAGACCAATGTTCTTGAGTTGAATCCAAAGTTTATTTCATCCAACTCATCGCCTAAAAGAAAATATCGTTGGTCTTCTGTAAACCAGCCCTGATGTGTAAATCCTACAAAATCATAGGCTATAACAGCGATGTTTTGTGGATTTGCTTTGTCTGTAATATCCACAATAACAACCTCATTTTCATTACTTCCAATGAGAATTTCCCTCCCTAGATAATCAGAGTCTGGGCCATTATAGGTTACTACTTGAGCATCATGACTGTAGTCGTCCATTTCGTAGCCTCCCTCGGGTGTTGGGTTTAATGGATCTTGAATATTTATAAAATGGGGTCCGCCATTAAAAGTGGCCGTTCCAACTGCATACGCAAATCCCGAGGTTTCATTGATAACAATGTTATGCGCATTTCCAAATTCAGTATAAATGGCATCTGCTGTGAAATCTATTGGAGGATTGGTCACATTACGCAGTTTTGATAAATCAAAAACTTGCATACCGTGATCCGCTGCTTCACTTACAATGAAAGCATAATCTTTATATACCTTGACATCTCTCCAACCACTAGAAACTGTATTTGTAGGTAGTTTTCCTAAATATATGGGTTCAGATGGCACTGAAATATCCACAAATGCGGTACCGTTATTCAATCCCATTAACACGTATTCTTTTCCTGTAGTAGCGTCTGTCCAACCCCAACTATCGTTTCCAGAACTGGCGTTGAATGTTTGTAGATCAATACGTGAAATAAGACCATAGTCATTACACGGAAAATTACCTGCTAAACCCTCTTCACAAGGTGCAGCAAAAATAACATCGGGTTCTACGATAACAACCACAGGTTCTGGAGTACTGTTATCTGAAGAACAGGCTAAAAATAGGGTGCCAAAAAAAACGGAAAGAATAAACTTTTTCATGAACGGAGCTCTTTTTTCTTTAAATATATAACATTTTAGAGAACGTCATGCCTAACTTGGAAAAACGGATAAAGGTTTACTTCACGGTTTTTATTTTTGTTTCAGAATAAAAAAGAACTTTTAGTACTAAAACGAACTTTTTTGAATGGTTACATGTATTTTTGCACAGCAAACAAAAAATCAGATATGTTCGAAAATAAAGATGATTCCAGAACCAAAATCTCTCAGCTGGGGGAATTTGGATTGATTGATCATTTGACCAAAAATTTTACGAATACCCATAAGAGTACCATTAAGGGAATTGGTGATGATGCGGCGGTGCTATCTCCTGAGAAGGGTGAACAAATGGTGATCACAACAGACATGCTTGTTGAAGGTGTTCATTTTGATTTAAGCTATATGCCGTTGAAGCATTTGGGGTATAAAACCGTAATGGTGAACCTCTCTGATGTGTATGCCATGAATGCAGTGCCTCATCAAATAACAGTATCTATTGCAATTTCCAATAGATTTACCGTAGAGGCTCTTGAAGAGTTTTATGCCGGAATTGCTACGGCTGCAAAACTTTATAACATTGATGTTATAGGTGGAGATACTAGCTCTTCTACAACGGGTTTAATGATTAGCGTAACTGCTATTGGTACTGCCAGTAAGGAAAAAATCACGTATAGAAGCGGAGCTAAAGAAAATGACCTACTGGTGGTAAGTGGAGATCTTGGAGCGGCTTATTTGGGATTACAAATATTAGAACGAGAGAAAAAAGTGTTCGAGGTAAACCCAAATGCACAGCCAGATTTAGAGCCATATACTTATTTGGTAGAAAGACAACTCAAGCCAGAGGCCAGACAGGATATACCAAAGCTTCTTGCTGATCTTGAGGTTACCCCAACAGCAATGATAGATATAAGTGATGGTCTCTCTTCAGAAATAATTCATATATGTAAAAATTCGGAGGTGGGATGTAATTTGTATGAGGACAAAATACCTTTAGATCCTCAGGTAATATCCACTTGTGAGGAGTTTAATATGGATAGCACAACAGTTGCTTTAAATGGAGGGGAAGATTATGAGTTACTGTTCACGATAGATACAAATGATTATCCAAAAATAAAGGCAAATCCCCATTTAACGGTATTAGGGCATATTACTGATAAGAAAGAAGGAATACATTTGGTGACAAGGGCAAACACTAAAATTCCTTTGATTGCACGCGGTTGGAATGCTACCGAAGAAAACTAAATTACGAAATAACGTTTTTCCGAAAATATTGCTCAAATAACTGATTATTCTTTTCCCAGTACTTCGTGAGTTTTACAATCTGACCGTAACCATCTGTGGTATACTTTTGTTTGCATCGAACGCACTGAAATTCTTCAATTTGAACATGTCCTTTTTTAATAGATGTGAAAGAATGCCCTTTAATTTTACATAGTATTCTTTGCATGGTATGGAGGTTATTGTGTCGAGACTCTTCTCATTTTTTTCTGAAAGAAAGAAGCCAAGGTTGTATTCACTTTTCTAATTTTGTACGTTAGTAACTCTCTTTTGCCAGAAAAACTGTCTGTTAATTCTCTACCACATTGGGTACACTTGTATTCGTTAATGTGGTTTGTCACTTTTCGGGTTATTATATAATCATGACCAAGCGTGTTACATAACAAACCTGAAAACGAAAACGACGGTTTTGGGGAAGAACTGTCCATATGTTTTTGGTTTAGCAATTCTAAAATAACAAATTTGAACATATTAATCGACTAAATGTTATTTTATTCGATGAAATGCACAATTTTAACAATTTCGTCGTAGCTTTCTAAGTGACTCATATGCCCTCCGTCTACAATTTTTATGGGAACACCGCAGGCAGAAGCCATTTCTTTCGCTAAGGCTAACGGAATAAGAGAATCGTCCTTAGCGGAGATTATGAGCTTGTATCGAGGAAATTTTTTAAGGACGGCGGTTCTGTCTTTTCTGTCTTTCATTCCGCTCATTGCAGCTGTGATACCCATTACAGGAAAGGTGAGCGCTTCCTTTTTTAAACGCCCAATTTCTGTTACAAATTGGTCTTTGGTCTCTGGCGAGAATAAGTTGACGATCGCCATGCTGAGAAATGCATCTATGCTTTTCGGGATGATCTTAAGCAATCGTTCTCTTTTCCGAATTTTTTCTTTTGAATCCTTGTCCGGCGTAGAGTTAAGTAATATGATAGCGCTCATCTTTGCTTCATACTTTTCAGCAAAGGCAAGACTTATATATCCTCCCATGGAATGACCCACAAAAGAGGCTTGATCAATTTTCAAGGTTTCCAACAAGGCATTAACGACTTCCGCCATAAGTTCCATGGAATGGGTTTCACCCAAGCAACCACTTTGGCCGTGCCCCGGCAAATCAATAGTGACTACCGTTCTTTTTTTTGAAAGAGCGGGAATAAATGGAATCCACATTCGAGAACTTCCCAAAAATCCATGCAGTAATACCAAGGCAGGTCCTTGACCTTCTTGTGTATAAAATATTGGGGTTTTGTTGTAATGAAAAATCATTTTTCTATATTCGGCTAAACAAATATCACTAATGAATTTCAATAAGCAAACCTTTATAATCGCTTTTGCCTTGTTTTCTCTCTTTTTTGGAGCAGGAAACTTAATTCTCCCTCCTTTTTTAGGATATAATGCAGGTGATGGTTGGTTTTGGGTAGCTATTGGGTTTACTATTTCGGCAGTGATTATTCCTATAATGGCCATTTATGGACATGCACGCCTTCAGGGAACCATGTTGGACTTTGGAAAGAAAGTGTCTCCTACGTTTGCGGTAATATATTCTATAATTGTGTACGCTATTTCTGCTGCTTTACCAGCACCCAGAACGGCTGCTGTGACCTACGAGATGGCTATTCAGAATCAATCCTATCTTAGCATATCTTCGGTTTGGAGTAGTGCCATATACTTTGTATTGGTCTTGATATTCGTGCTCAATCGTACAAAAATATTAAGTATTATTGGCAAGTTTTTGACGCCCTTCATTATCCTTATCCTACTTTGTATTATCTGTATAGGGTTGTTTATGGATGTGGAACCTTTGAGGGCTTCCTTATTTGATTCTACGTTTACCGAAGGCATACTGGAAGGGTATCAAACCTTTGATGCTATTGGAGGTGTCGTTGTGGGTGGAGTGATTGTAATATCATTGACATTGCAAGGAAAACATTCTTACGAAGAAAAAAAATCCATGATAGCAAAAGCGGGTCTTTTAGCAGGACTTGGATTGTTCTTAATTTACGGAGGACTCATTGCTTTAGGTGCTGCCCATAGTGGAACTTTGAATGTTGAAAACCGTACAGAACTGCTCTCATTGCTTAGTTCAAATACCTTAGGAAGTGTAGGGACTGCTTTTTTGGGTGTCTTAGTTGCTCTCGCGTGTTTTACTACAGCGGTTGGTATTATCACAGGAGTTTCAGACTTCGTCAAAGGGTTGGCAGAACAATCGCAATTAGCTTATCAAATAACGGCGGTATTTTGTTGCATTTTAGGTGTAGCCGTTGGGCAATTTGACGTGCATTATATCATTAACATTGCATTACCGGCGCTCATGTTTATTTACCCAATAACTATTGTCTTGATTCTACTCAATTTTATTCCTGAAAGATTTGCGTCCAAAATGGTTTTCCGGATAGTAACAGGGGTTACATTCTTATTTAGTATCCCAGACTTTTTAGGATTTCTAGTTTCAGATGAGGTGCTAACGCCAGTACGAGAACTCATTCCGTTATCTAAATTTCATATGGGTTGGGTATTGCCTGCCACGTTTGTTTTTATTTTGATAAACGCGATTCAACTAGCAAAACCAAAGGTAGCTTCTTAAATGAAACCTCTTATGAGTTCATAAGATCTTCGATCTCATCGACTTCAATAGGAATATTTCCCATCAAATTGAAGGGCGCTCCCTGTTCTTGAATAACTACATCATCTTCTAACCGAACCCCGAAACCTTCTTCAGGTATATAAATGCCAGGTTCTACAGTAAATGCCATATTAGGTGTCATAGGTTCCCATAAAAGGCCATAATCGTGGGTGTCCAGGCCAATATGATGCGATGTACCGTGCATAAAATATTTCTTATAAGCGGGCCACTCTGGGTTTTCATTTTGAACATCGGCTGAATCAATAAGCCCAAGACCCAATAATTCGCTGGTCATTATTTTACCTACTTCAATATGATATTCTTTCCAGATAGTGCCTGGGACCAGCATATTAGTAGCTTCATTCTTTACTTTGTTTACAGCATTGTATACGGCACGTTGACGATCTGTGAAGCGACCATTAACCGGAATGGTTCGTGTCATGTCACTACTGTAATTGGCATACTCCGCGCCAACATCCATTAGAATCAGGTCTCCATCTTTACATTGCTGGTTGTTTTCAATATAATGGAGCACATTGGCGTTATTTCCGCTTGCGATTATAGGTGTATAAGCAAATCCTTTGGAGCGGTCGCGCAAAAAGGAGTGCATGTATTCAGCTTCAATTTCAAACTCCCATACTCCTGGTTTTACGAACCCGAGCACACGGCGAAAACCTTTTTCGGTAATATTGCAAGCCGTTTGTAAGAGGTCCAGTTCAATAGTGCTCTTTACAGATCGCAGTCGTTGTAAGATAGGATTACTCTTCGCCCAACTGTGCGATGGAAACTTATCTTTGGTGGCTTTAATAAACCTATCCTCGCGGGTCTCGGTGACTACCGCTTGTCTGTAATGCTCATTGGTGTTAAAGTAGATAGTGTCACACTGGGTCATGAGTTCAAAAAAGACTTTGTCAAAATCGGTGAGCCAGTAGACAGTTTCTATGCCGCTTACTTCCAGTGCGCGTTCTTTGGTTAACTTTTCACCTTCCCAAACGGCAATATGCTCGTTGGTTTCTCTTAGAAATAAGACTTCTTTGTGTTTTTCTTCTACAGCATCTGGAAACAATAGTAAAATACTTTCTTCTTGATCTACACCACTTAGGTATAAAATATCCCTATGTTGCTGAAAGGGCATTACCGTGTCTGCGCTAACCGGGTAGGTATCATTACTATTAAAAACAGCCAAGCTGCTTGGCTTCATTTGAGCCATAAAATTTTTACGGTTGGTGGTATAAAGACTGCGGTCTATTGGATGATATTTCATATCTTACTTATGAGTTTCTTCAAAATTAATAGAAATTGAAAGAATCTGCAGTTTCAAACTCATAAAAAATGTTTTAATGGTTATAAGAATTGGTCTATCCTTTTTTCTGTTTCTTTTCTCTATTCCAATTTTAGCGCAAAATGGTTCTCCTGATGCACTTGTTTTTGATTATAATTTTTTTCATGAAGTTTATATAGATAAGGACTCCATTAGAGTACATGAAGTTTACTTGGAGGGATTCACAAAAGAGATTGATTATGAGACCTACACCACTATTGAAGTTTTTTTGGACGATAATGATAAATTAAAAGAAGATATAGTCTGGTTGGAAAGGCTAAGTACCTTGCCTATCTTTCAAAAAGGAGATCAGGTTGTTATAGACTCGTTGTCTTCGGTCTTTGAAATTGTAGATGCCTCTCACTTTTATCATATTAAAGATATAAATCCACTAGGGAGTGGATACTATATAGCTGATGGGATTAAACGGTATGAAATATATAAATCGAAACACTACCAGATAGGTGTTTTTTATCGTCATGGGCACGAAGCTCATTTTGTATACCAAACAAAAGAAAAGGAGTTCTATGTGTATGACCCATATGATGAGAAACAGATTATCAGCGCTATAGAACAAAATAAAGAGCCCTATGTTAAGACTATTAGATATGAACGTGTGGGTGGCTATAAGAAGATTGAAAAAAATGGAAAATGGGGCGCGGTAGATCTCATCACCAATGAGGTGCTCCTTGCCACAAAGTTTGACAGTGTATTCCTAGAGAAATTTATTCACGTCTGGAAAGGGGGTGTTGTTGGAGCCTATGATTATGCTGGGAAGCAGGTGTTGCCTATTGCACAAAAATATCTTTCCTATTATTCTCATGACTCTAGACTCATACTGCAATATGTTGATGCCAACAACACCCCTTTTATGTATGACCCGAAGAATAAGCTTACTATTATTGACTCATCTACCCAGATAAAGGAGTTGACAGGATCGCTTAAAGAAAATGGTCCATGGAAAATAGCCCAGAAAGAGGATGGTGAATTTTACCTTGGCATACGTGCAGATAATGAGCCTGACGGTGTAAAATGGGCAAAGAAAATTGGACTTTCTGAGAATTATTTGGATTTCAATTTTGACTCTGGAAATAAAGAAGGATACCTAGGCTCTTCTCATATTATGTTTGGAACACGAAAAGATGGAAAATATGATTTATTCTATTTTGATTCCAACCCTAATTCCTTTGTAGTCGCCGAAAATGTTACCTACTCCATAGGGTTAAATCTTGTGCGAAGCTCTCGTGGATATGATTCAGATACTTTTATAATTTTAGAACGAGATGGATTATTGTCCTTGTTAAATTGGTATGGATTAGAGACAAATTTTCGGTACGTAGAGATACCATATGCCCTAGGAAATTATCATCGTTTCGCACTTCCTAATGGCCAAAAGGGATGGGTGGATGGTCGAGGAAACGAATATTTCGATAATAAATAACATCTAAAGAAGTGTTTGTACACGTAGTAATACCTAGCGTATTCAATATTTCTTATCTTGCTTCTACTAAACCCAGCAGGTGAATTTTACATTACTCGATATTATAAGTGTTCTTATCATTTACCAATCCCTGCTTTTTGTTTTATTTCTGATTTTCAACAAAAAATCTAAGCCCTTTTTCATTAAAGTGCTTATAGGAATTTGCGGGCTAATCATTGTTCATTTTACCTATATGTCTTTGGAAAATCAATCTTTGCATAAAGGTTATTTTTTAGGGCCCTTTTTTGGATTGCTCTATGGGCCATTGTACTATTGGTATACCCGTAGTCTAATGATGAGCCCCTCAAGAACTATAACAATGTGGGTTCATTTTATTCCGGCATGTTTGGCATTGCTATTTCTTTTTTTTCTAAATGATCACATCATTGGTTATGTGACGATAATAGGACTCTTGGTTACGGCACATTTTGTTACATATTTGCTAGGTACGCTGCGTCTTATTTTCAGCTATAGAAAACAGTTGAAACATGTAACCTCTTCTTTATATAATATCAGTTTGTTTTGGTTGGAAGTCACAATTTATATTCAACTACTCATATTGATCGTGACCATCTTTGAGGGATTTTCGCAATTTTTGGGAGCCGGTGACACCTTGGTTGTAATTATCTATGGGATGGTTTTAATACTAATAAATTGTTTCTATCATTTGGGATTAAAACAAGTACGACTTTTCATAGGGCTTCCCGAAGAAACAATCGCTCAGCCAATAGTTACCGAATACGCCATTCCCGAAACCACATTTAATGAATATGTTGGTCAATTGAGCGACTATTTTGAAACACACAAGCCTTATTTGGAGTTTGATCTTTCACTGAATGATCTTTCAGAAGCTTTACAGATATCTCCCCGAAACATGTCCCACATTATCAATAAAAAATATGGGCGCAATTTTTATGACTTTATCAATCAGTATCGTCTTGACCTAGCTAAAACCATGCTTCTTAATTCTGAAAAGCCCATTAAAGAAATAATGTATGACAGCGGGTTTTCGAATAAGGCAACCTTCAATGCCCTTTTTAAAAAAAGTACAAATCTCACCCCTACCCAATATAGACAACAAAATAAAAGTTAGTCCGTATACCCGTATCCATACCTCCACGTCATTTTCATTGTACATTTTTGTTGAAAATTTAATGACATGAAAAATATAAAAGACCTTGGCAAACCAGTTATCACGGGAATCGCAACAACACTTATTCTAGTGGGTGTAATGTTAAAAATCACAATAGATTTTCAATTATTATTATTTATTGGAGCTACGTTGTTCTTTCTGGGGGGAATAGTGAACTCCAAAACAACAAGAAATAAACCGCTCGTCGCACTAATTATAACTTCCTTCTTTCTAACGTTGTTTGTAGTGCTTGTACTTTCTGAATTACCCCGTTTAAAATATTTTATACCCTTATATTTTGGAGCCTGCCTATTGGGAATGTATAGTAGAACATTGAGATGGAAAACCGCTTTTATAGGAGTGTTTTTAGTTGTAATGATGCTTTTTTTAGCACTAAAAGTGATTCCAGAGGATCTGTCGAAAGACCTTACTCAGGAAAAATTTGAGAAATTACCTCCCATTGAATTTACAACCTTATCGGGAGAAAGAATAACTTCGGAAGTGCTCGAAGGGAAGGTTCTTGTGTTAGACTTTTTTGGAACATGGTGCAAGCCATGCATCAAAGAGTTGATTGTACTAGATAAAGTTCAGAAGGAATTTGAAGGAGACAAAGATGTCGTTTTTTACGTGATCAATGCAGATGTCCAAGATACTCCTGAAAGGTTTGATGCCTTTATAAAAAGTCATGACTATAATTATGAGTATGCCTACGACCATGGAAGTAAGTTGTATCGATTATTGAATCTTCAGCGGTCTGGCTTGCCTAGTTTATTGATTGTAGACAAAGATCAAAACATACGAATGATGCATGTAGGATATAATACGGCCGAAACAGGGTTTTTTGAAAATATGACGCAGGTGATTCGTGAATTACAGTAGTATTTATAGAAAGTTTACACGTTTAAACACGATATAACTATCTGTTAACTTGTAAAAAAAATTTTGGTTTCATAGGGGGTTTGTGTACTTTCAAAGGCTAAAACACAACCAAAATGAAACTACGCATTTCTATTGCTTTCGTAGCATTACTATTCTCTGTGTCTCTTTTTTCTCAACCAACATCAACTTCTGCAAATGAGGTTGAGAACGGTATTCAGCAAAAAGAACAATTAACTCAAACCTCTTTAGTAAAAAACCTCCCTTTTACCAACATTGGGCCTACCATAATGAGTGGTCGGGTAGTAGGCTTTGCTGTAAATCCAGACAATCCTGTTGAGTTTTATGTGGGATATGCCAGTGGTGGGGTTTGGTACACCAATAATAACGGAACCACTTTTACACCTGTGTTAGACAATTCTCCAACTCAAAATGTGGGAAGTTTAGAAGCCGATTGGAAGACCGGAACACTTTGGGTGGGAACAGGTGAAGTAAATGCTTCCCGCTCTTCGTATGCAGGAATTGGCCTTCTCAAATCTACAGACAAGGGTGAAACATGGGAGAACATGGGGCTAAAAGATTCCCATCATATTAGTAGTATTTTGATCAACCCCAACAATCCAAATGAAGTGGTGGTTGGCGCTGTTGGGCATCTATATTCTACCAATACCGAGCGCGGTGTGTATAAAACATTGGACGGAGGAAAAAGCTGGAACAAGACCTTATTTGTTAATGATCAATCTGGGATCATTGAAGTTGCTGTAGATCCAAATAATTTCAATTTGATGTATGCTGCGGCTTGGGATAAGGACAGAAAGGCATGGAATTTTACTGGCAATGGAGACGGTAGCGGTATTTATAAGAGTACCGATGCAGGAAACACTTGGACAAAGGTTTCAGTGCCGGGAAGTGGATTTCCAACAGGAAATGGAGTAGGCCGTATTGGACTTGCCATTTACGATGCAAATACGGTATATGCTATTCATGATAATCAATTCCGAAGAGAAGACGGTGGAGGTGCTCCATCCCGAGGAGATGGTCTTACCAAGGATAACTTCAAAAGCATGACGACATCTGCATTTTTGGCCTTGGATAATAAAAAATTGAATAATTATTTAAGAAGTAATGGTTTTCAGGAGAAGTATAGAGCCGAAAACGTTAAGCAAATGGTTAGAAGCGGTAGTGTGCAGCCAGCAGACCTTGCCAAATATTTAGAAAATGCGAATAGCCTTTTGTTTGATACTCCGGTGGTTGGAGCAGAGGTATATAAAAGCACAGATGGCGGAAAAACTTGGAAGAAAACACATGAAGGTTTTCTAGACAATATTTACTATTCATATGGGTATTACTTCGGAAAGATCCATGTAGATCCAAGCGATAAAGATGGCATCTATATTTATGGTGTACCCATTATCAAATCTAAAGATGGGGGTGAAACCTACAGTTCTATTAGTGCCGAAAATGTCCATGCAGATCACCATGCGTTGTGGATCAACCCGAAACAACCGGGTCACTTAATAAACGGAAATGACGGAGGGATTAACATATCGTACGATGATGGAGAAAGTTGGATAAAGAATAACGCTCCTTCAGTAGGTCAGTTTTATTCGGTTAATGTAGATAATGCTAAACCGTACAATGTTTATGGAGGTCTTCAGGATAATGGCGTGTGGGTAGGATCGCATACCAATACTGAAAGTAAAAGATGGCATCAAAGTGGGCAATATGGCTTTGAAGCAATTATGGGCGGTGATGGAATGCAAGTTCAAATTGATAGTAGAAATAATAACATTGTATATACTGGATTTCAATTTGGAAATTACTTTCGTTTGAATCGCGAAACAGAGGAGCAGACTTATATTCAACCAAAGCATGAATTGGGAGAAAATCCATATCGTTTTAATTGGCAAACCCCCATTTTATTAAGTCGGCACAATCAAGATATTTTGTATTTAGGAGGTAATAAATTGATGCGAAGCATGAATCAGGGAGATACCTGGGAAGCTATTTCAGGAGATCTTACGCAGGGCGGTAAAAAAGGAAACGTGGCTTATGGCACTTTAACCTCAATAAGCGAATCTCCGTTTGGCTTTGGAATCTTATATACCGGAAGTGATGACGGTCTGGTACATATGTCTCGAGATGCTGGCGGAAACTGGGTCAATGTTTCAAAGACATTTCCTCAAAACCTATGGGTGAGTCGGGTGATTGCTTCTGCACACAAAAAGGAGCGTGTGTATGTGACGCTAAATGGATATCGTTGGGATGATTTTAAACCCTATGTCTACATGAGTGACAATTATGGAAGTACTTGGAAAAATATTAGCGGAAATTTACCCACCTCTTCGGTGAACGTAATTCAAGAGGATCCTAAAAATGAAAATGTATTATATCTAGGGACAGACAATGGCGCCTATGTTTCTTTTAACAAAGGGCAAAGTTGGGAAGTCTTTTCGGAAGGATTGCCTAATGTTGCGGTACATGATATGGTGGTCCAGCCTGAAGCTGGACATTTAGTGCTAGGAACGCACGGACGTTCTTTTTATATCGCGGAGATTTCGTTGTTGCAACGGCTTTCAGACAATACGAATGAGGTTCTCATCGCAGACATTGAATCCATGCGCGCCAGCAGAAGATGGGGAACTAGTTTTAGCCAGTGGAGTGATATTTTTGAGCCATCAACGTCCATTCAATATTATAGTCCGGGAGCTGGAAAGGCAACGATTTCTGTAAAAGCTGAAGATGGTACGGTTCTCAACGAAATGAATGCTAATGCATCTAAGGGAGTAAATATTGCCGAATACGATATTACCATGTCTGAAAAAGGAAAAAAGGCAATGGAAAAGGAAGGAGTTAACGTTTCCAAAATGCTAAACGGAAAGTACTATCTGCCTAAAGGAAATTACACCATTGAAGTTGCTGTGAATGGAGCGTCTTCTAGTACAGAGCTAGAAATAAAGTAAACGATAATTTTTGATAAAAGAAAAGCCCGATGGATTTCCATCGGGCTTTTTTACTATAAGAGATTTACTACTATCTCTTTACTAATTTTTTGGTAATACTACCTCTATCAGAAGAAATCTGCATCATATAAAGGCCATTAGCCAAACCAGATACATCAAAAGTTCTTTCAGAGTTCATGTTGCTTAGATCAATAGTCTGAACTAGTTTTCCAAGTACATTATAAATTTCAGCTTTTTGTAAATCTACATTAGAAGCATTCACTAAAGTTACATCTTTATTAGCTGGATTTGGATATAGACTAACCAAGGTGCTAAGTGCATTATCATCAACACTTAAAATTTCAGTTCCGTAGATTTGGAAGGGAGATCCCATTGGGTCACCAGTTCCTGAATCTGTAAGTGGAGCCCAAACTGCACCATCAAAAATTTGAGCATCTCCGGTAGCTGCCTGCCCTAAAATAGAGATTGGTGGTTGCCATGGTCCAGAAAATGCAGCATCACCTGCAACTGTCCACTCTACCCAATACGTTCCGGCGGCAAGATTCCAAGTTGGAATAGCAACAGTAGTAACGTGGATTGCTCTAGCGGTACCAGGATTAGACTCAGACTCACGGTAGGTATCACTCCAAACAGTAGAATCAAGAAGGTTTGTTGTGAAGTCTCCGAAAATTATAGATCCTCCAAGAGCAGGATCACCATCGTAAATCCGAACATAAAGCTCTGAAATAGTAGAAGTGTTAGGTGCGTTGGTTTGATACTGATAAAAATCCATAGAAGTAATATCAGATTCATTAGCAAGTGTAAAGTCATCTGCAATACTAAAGCCTTGTCCAATGTTACAGTTATTTCCTAGGGTATTCATCCCAAGAGCAAGGTCTTCAAGAACACTAAGGTTGGGACTTCCAGCTACATTGAAATGAGGTCCGTTGTCATAAAGAAGCCCTCCTTCTTGACCATTACCAATGGTACTGGTGTTAACCACAACGGCATCTGTGTTAAACGGCGCTACATCCATGTTGGGATCTGCCAACTCTGACAGCTGCGCGCTTGCACTTAAGCAAACCATAACGCAAAGAACTGCGGTAAGATAAAATGTAATTTTTTTCATAAAATTGAAGGTTTTAGATTAATTCCTAACCTAAATATATGTAAAAATTATTAATTCAAGCTAGACGCTTTGTTTTTGAGCACTTCTGTAGGTTTTGAAAACAGCCAAAACCTGCGGCAGTATTCAAGATTAAACGAATGTTCAACCTAATAAAAATTTACTGTAAGGAATTTCTTTAGAGCCTCGACCAAAAACGTCATAAAGAATAGGTCTAGTGGATATTTATTGTCCATAACAAATCTAAATTAGCGTAGATAAGAACGTATTTTTTTGGCTTTGATTTAATTGGGCTGTATTTTTGTATCTTAAATCTTTGAAAAGAAAACCGTAATGGGATTAATTACTTCCTCTATTGCCAGAAAAGTTGCCATGGCGCTTTCTGGTTTATTTCTTGTTGTTTTTCTTGCGCAACATTGTTTTATAAATTTTACTTCAGTTGTAGACCCCGAAACCTTTAATAGTATCTCTCATTTTATGGGGACAAATCCTTTTGTGCAGATGGTTTTACAGCCCGTATTGGTGATTGGAATCTTTTTTCACTTTATTATGGGAATTTATCTTGAACTGAAGAATAGAAGCGCTAGATCTGTGAGCTACGCCAAGTATAAAGGCAGTGCAAATTCTTCTTGGATGTCCAGAAACATGATTATTACAGGATTAGTAACACTGGCGTTTTTAGGACTTCATTTTTATGATTTTTTTATTCCCGAATTGATACATAAATATGTCAACACCCCAGAAATGGGACTCCAGACACCGGAGCAAATGACGAGCTATTATCCTCATCTTGTTGAAAAGTTTGAAGATCATATACGGGTTATTTTATACGTAATTGCCTTTGTGTTGTTGGCAATGCATTTATGGCATGGATTCTCATCATCCTTTCAGTCGGTAGGATTTAATAATAAGTACTCGAAAGGATTAAAAGGATTTACCAAAGTGTTTTCTGTTTTGGTGCCCGCCTTGTTTATATTCATCGCGCTATATCATCACATTAATCATATTCTCCACTAAAAAGTAATACCTATGTCGATATTAGATTCCAAAACTCCAGATGGACCTTTAACCGGGAAGTGGACAAAACATAAAAATGACATCAATTTGGTGAACCCTGCCAATAAGCGTAATATAGACGTAATTGTAGTAGGGACTGGTTTGGCAGGAGGAAGTGCTGCAGCCACCTTGGCCGAGTTAGGCTATAATGTAAAGACATTTTGTTATCAAGATTCTCCACGTAGGGCACATTCAATTGCCGCTCAGGGAGGGATTAATGCTGCAAAAAATTATCAGGGAGATGGTGATTCTAATTACCGTCTTTTTTATGATACTATCAAAGGAGGAGATTATAGATCTCGAGAATCTAATGTATATCGTCTGGCCGAAGTGTCAGCAAATATCATTGACCAATGTGTTGCTCAAGGAGTACCGTTTGCTCGTGAGTATGGTGGGCTATTAGATAATAGATCTTTTGGTGGGGTGTTGGTGTCACGTACTTTCTATGCCAAAGGACAAACAGGGCAACAATTATTGCTAGGTGCGTATGCCGCTATGAACCGACAAATAAATCGCGGGAAAATAAAATCTTTCAATCGACATGAGATGTTAGATCTTGTGATTGTAGGAGGAAAAGCACGTGGAATCATTGCAAGAAATTTGGTAACGGGAGAAATAGAACGCCATGCTGCCCACGCGGTGGTAATAGCGTCTGGCGGATATGGAAACGTCTTTTTCCTTTCAACCAATGCTATGGGAAGCAATGTAACCGCTTCTTGGAAAATACACAAAAGAGGTGCTCATTTTGCCAACCCTTGTTATACCCAAATTCACCCAACATGTATTCCGGTTTCTGGAGAGCATCAGTCTAAACTTACGCTGATGTCAGAGTCACTTCGTAATGATGGACGTATATGGGTGCCAAAGAACATAGAGGATGCTAAAGCTATTCGGTCAGGGACCTTAAAGCCAACAGATATTTCAGAAGAAAATAGAGACTATTATTTGGAGAGACGCTATCCCTCCTTCGGAAACTTGGTGCCTCGCGATGTTGCATCTAGAGCGGCGAAAGAGCGATGTGATGCGGGTTATGGAGTGAATAAAACAGGAGAAGCAGTATACCTTGATTTTGCCTCTGCGATTACACGCTACGGAAAAGAGCAAGCGGGCATTCATGGAAATCATGATCCCTCTGATGCCGAGATTAAAAAATTGGGCGAAGAAGTCATCGAAAATAAGTACGGAAACCTCTTCCAGATGTATGAGAAGATTGTGGATGAAAACCCATATAAAACACCAATGATGATTTATCCTGCGGTGCATTACACTATGGGAGGTATTTGGGTAGACTATAACCTACAAACTACAATCCCTGGTTGTTATGCGGCCGGAGAAGCTAACTTCAGTGATCATGGTGCGAACAGATTGGGAGCATCTGCTTTGATGCAAGGGCTTGCAGACGGGTATTTTGTACTTCCATATACTATTGGAGATTACTTAGCTAGCGATATTAGAACAGGAGCTATTTCTACGGAGCTTCCTGAGTTTGATGAAGTAGAAAACAACGTGAAGGCCAGATTAGAGAAACTTATTAATAATAGCGGGAGCAAATCTGTAGACCATTTTCACAAGCGTTTGGGCAAGATTATGTGGAATAAGGTTGGAATGTCTAGAAATGTGAAAGGACTTGAAGAAGCCATTTCTGAAATAAAAGCACTAAGAGAAGAATTTTGGAAGGATGTGAGAGTTCCTGGATCTACAAATGAAATGAACCCTGAACTTGAAAAAGCAGGTCGGGTGGCAGATTTTCTGGAACTAGGAGAATTATTTGCCAAAGATGCCTTGCATAGAAACGAATCTTGTGGAGGTCATTTTAGAGAAGACTATCAAACGGAAGAAGGAGAAGCGCTAAGAGACGATGAGAATTTTATGTATGTGGCGGCGTGGGAATATAAGGGAGAACCAAGCGATGCCGTATTACATAAAGAAGCATTGGAATACAACGATATTGAAGTTAAAACAAGAAGCTATAAATAAAATCATAGGAGTGCATAACTTCCAGAGTCAGGGAAGGTTTAACTCCTAAATACAGCAAACTATGAAGCTTACACTCAAAATATGGCGTCAAAAAAATGCGCAAGAAAAAGGAAGTCTTCAAACCTATCCTATTGATGGGGTAGAAGGAGATATGTCTTTTCTGGAGATGTTGGATGTATTGAATGATGAATTGATCGAAAAAGGAGAAGAACCGGTAGTTTTTGATCATGATTGTAGAGAAGGTATTTGCGGAGCGTGTTCACTTCAAATAAACGGTGAACCTCATGGACCAGATCGATTGGTGACAACATGCCAATTGCATATGCGTAAATTTAGCGATGGTGATACCATAGTTATAGAACCATTTAGAGCTAAGGCTTTCCCAGTGGTAAAAGATCTGGTCGTAGACCGAAGTGCTTTTGACAGAATTCAACAAGCGGGAGGATATATTTCTGTGAATACATCAGGAAATACGATAGATGCCAATGCGATACCGGTGAATAAGGATGATGCCGATGCCTCGTTTGAAGCAGCCACCTGTATCGGTTGTGGCGCTTGTGTAGCAGCGTGTAAAAATGCAAGTGCAATGCTCTTTACTTCAGCCAAAGTAAGTCAGTTTGCCTTACTCCCTCAAGGTAGAGTAGAAGCGACCCATAGGGTCATGAATATGGTAGAGCAAATGGACAAAGAAGGATTTGGAAATTGCACCAATACGGGAGCTTGTGAGATAGAATGCCCAAAAGGAATTTCCCTAGAAAATATAGCTCGTATGAACCGCGAATATCTTAAAGCGAGTTCACGAGGTTAGATTGCCTTTAAGTGTGAGTTGTTCGCAGGATTCTTAGCAGTGATATTTTTCAGAATGGTTTGCGTAAACTTGGTAACATCATATGGCTTTACAATAATATCATTCATGCCACATTCAAAAATTTGATACCGAATTTCTTCAATTTCGACCGCTGTCAAAGCAATAATTGGAATAGTCTTGTTGTATTTTCTGATTTCGGTAGAGGCTTCGATTCCATTTTTGACGGGCATATTTACATCCATTAAAATAAGATCAAACGAATCTTCCCGTGCTTTATGAATGGCTTCATCTCCATTCTCTGCGATGGTACAAATAATGTCACTTTTTTCAAGAATTTTTTGAGTAACAATTTGATTGATTCTGTTGTCCTCAACAATGAGTATTTTTTTGCCAGCCAGCATCTTTGTATCCATTATATCGGGCTCCTTAAGCTCTTCTAATTGCTGGATAACGTCAAATATAATGGTAAATGAAAAGGAAGATCCCTTTCCAAGTTCACTTTCCAATTCAATGGTCGAATCTGATAAGGCAAGTAGCTTTTTAACAATGGGAAGCCCCAAACCAGTACCTTGATACGTATAGTTTTTTGAATCTATCTGAGAAAATTCATCGAAAATACTTTCTCTTTTTTCTTTGGCAATTCCAATTCCAGTGTCCTTCACAGTAAAGGTGATATTGGCCTTTGATGCATTCACATCCCAAGCGCGCACCACAATAGAAATATCTCCATTTTCTGTAAACTTACAGGCATTACTAATAAGATTCATTAATATTTGAGATAGCCGGACTGAGTTTCCGCGTAAGAGCGCAGGAACATTATCGGCCATTTCAATATGCATATTGTTCCTGTTTTGAATTTTCATGTATTCAAAAGAAGATGCAATGGTTTCTACAAGTTCTCTAGGATTAAAAGAGTTTTGCTCATCTTCCAAATTGTTAGATTCGATTTTATTAATTTGAAGCACATCGTTGATAAGAGCGAGTAGGTAGTCTGCCGAAAATTTCAAAGAATTTAGATCCTTCTCGTGTTCCTTTAAGGAAGTGTCCTCCAATAAAATGGTGCTTAATCCAATCACTCCGTACAGAGGGGTTCTTAGCTCATGACTTACGGTAGAGAAGAAATTACTTTTTGCTCTTGATAATCGTTCAGACTCCTCTTTAGCCAATAGATATTCTTTATTCTTAACCTTTAGTTCGTTAATAAGTTGTTTTCTGTTTCGATAGGCAAGAAACAGTGCTATAAATATAATAAGGAAGAAAATGAAGGCGATAATCAGAAAATTATTGAGCTTACTTTTGTTCTTAACTATTTCTTCTTGAAGTAGGGTTTGCAATTCGGCCGCTTTAATATCTTTTCGGTATTCAGAAACTTCAAATTTTGTTGTAGCAGCGGTTGCTCCGTTATTTACAAGATTATCCATGTGTTGGTCATAGTATTCTTTATGTGCTACATGCGCTTCATAGGCTTCCTGATATTTTCCTTGTTCGGATAAACTTTCACTAAGGTATAGATAGGCATACTCTAACTCTTCAGAAAGGCCGTGTTCTTTCGCTGCTTCTATGGTTCGCAGTAAATAGCGATCTGCCATTTCGTAATTGTTCTTCCTTAGATAATATTCTCCTAGCATATTATCCAAACCTATACTGAAAGATGTATGTTCTTCAAACTTGTTTAGTTTTTTTGCATTTATGATATGAATGAGCGCTTTGTTATATTCTTCGGCTAGCATAGCCGTAAGTACCGTATTGAAATGGGCTTTGGCCAACCCAGCTGAATCTTTTATTTTTTCAAAGAGGTTTATTGATTTATCATGATAGTCAAGGGCCGTGATATGGTCTGCTTTAGCTCCCGAATAAAAATTAGCCATATCCATATAGGTAAGTGCAATGGCAGTATCATTTTTAGACAAGGTTGCATATCGCTCCGATTTTTCCAGATTTTCCCTAGCTAATAATGTGTCGTTAAGCGCCAAATAATCATAGGCCATGTGTCTATATCCATAATGAATATAATAAGGGTCTTCAATAGCAAATGCCTTCTCTAAAATCTCAACATTTATGCCTAAAGATTTGCTATGCTCTCCTTTGATATAATAGATATTAGAAGAGTCTATTAATTTCTCAAAAAAATCAGGGGTATATATAATCGAGGAACCTGACACCTCTTGTGAGGCATCATTGTCCTGCCCATAAATAACTGCAGAGGGGGCAAGTAATAACAAGAAAAAATACCATTTTTTCATGGGTTATCGCAAATTTGGGACTCACAATGTACACATTTTCTTTGAATTACGTAAAATTTGAGGGATGCCTAGAAATGGATATTGAAAGTTGTATTTTTATCAAATGATATCCAAACTTCCAAACGTTGGCCCGAGCATTTTTTCTATAATGAGTCAAATGGCGTCTAAATATAGTGCGCTTAACCTCTCTCAAGGATTTCCAAATTTTAAAAGCGACCCTATGTTGATTCAATGGGTTGAAGAGGCAATGAAAGAGGGGTACAATCAATATGCACCCATGGCGGGCGATGCCAAATTAAGGCAAGAAATTTCTAACAAAATGATGAAATTGTATGGCCAAAACTATAACTGGGAAACCGAGATAACGGTCACAGCCGGTGCTACTCAAGCCATTTTTACGGCAATAGCCGCTACGATTCATATGGGTGATGAAGCGATTATTTTTACTCCGGCCTACGATTGTTATGAGCCTACTATTGCGTTGTTTGGGGGAGTGACAGTCCCTATTCAGTTAAGAGCACCCATGTACGGTATTGATTGGACAGCCGTGATTGATAAAATTACCAATCGCACCAAGATGATCATAATTAATACACCCCATAATCCCACAGGAACTATTTTGTCACGGGAAGACATGCTTCAGCTTCAGGAGATCGCTGTCACAAACGATTTGATAGTAATTAGTGATGAGGTCTATGAGCATATTATTTTCGATGGAAATATACATGAGAGCGCAGCTAAATTTCCTGATTTAGCCGAAAGAACCTTCATTACGGCATCCTTTGGGAAGACATTTCATAATACCGGGTGGAAAATGGGATACTGCGTTGCACCGCAAAAGCTAATGGCGGAATTTCAAAAAGTGCATCAATATAATGTGTTTAGCGTAAGTCATCCCTTTCAAAAAGGATTAGCGCGATTTATTGAAAATTCAGAGAACTATTTGAAATTGCCCGCATTCTATGAAGCAAAAAGGGATACATTTCTCAAGTTAATTGAAAACTCCAGATTTAAGAGTATTCCATCAAAAGGGACGTATTTTCAGCTGCTGGATTATTCAGAAATATCTACAGAAAATGATGTTGAGTTTGCTGAAAGACTTACTAAAGAACACAAAATAGCAACGATACCAACTTCGGTTTTCAATACAAACAAAGAAGATTTTAAACAAGTCCGAATTTGTTTTGCAAAAACAGAAGAGACTTTGATAGCTGCAGCTTCCATTTTTAATAATATTTAAACTATCTGTAGCATATATTAATCACTATAAATTATTCTAATCATAAAATTAAGACTTACAATCAAGTTATGTGGGATGGCGCCTATTTAATTGGTAATTTTACCCTTATATAGCTTTTAAAAATTAATCGAAACATGGATAACAATAATAATTACAACAGTGGAGACATAAATAAGTGTCCGTTTATGGGAGGAGTTCAAAAGGAAAGTGCCGGTGGTGGTACGTCCAACAGAGATTGGTGGCCCAACCAATTGAAGTTGAATATTCTTCGTCAAAACTCGGCTAAATCCAATCCCATGGGTGAGAATTTTGACTATGCTGCAGAGTTTAAAAGCATTGATTATGACGCTTTGAAAAAAGATGTCATTGATTTGATGACAGAATCTCAAGATTGGTGGCCTGCTGATTATGGACATTATGGCCCGTTCTTTATACGTATGGCTTGGCATAGCGCCGGGACATATCGAATTTCGGATGGTCGTGGTGGTGGCGGATCAGGATCACAACGTTTTGCCCCACTTAATAGTTGGCCAGATAATGGAAACCTAGACAAAGCACGCTTGTTGTTATGGCCTATAAAGCAAAAATATGGAAGGAAAATTTCATGGGCGGATTTGATGATCCTTGCTGGTAATTGTGCCCTAGAATCTATGGGCTTTGAAACATTTGGTTTTGCAGGTGGACGCGAAGATATTTGGGAGGCTGAAGAAGATATTTATTGGGGTTCTGAGACCGAATGGTTAGGAGATAAAAGATATACAGGAGATCGTGAATTGGAAAGCCCACTTGGAGCGGTTCAAATGGGGCTTATCTATGTAAACCCAGAAGGCCCTAATGGAAATCCTGATCCCGTTGCATCTGGCAAAGATATTAGAGAGACTTTTGGACGTATGGCCATGAATGATGAAGAAACAGTAGCATTGGTTGCGGGAGGACATACTTTTGGGAAAGCCCATGGTGCAGCAGATCCAGACACCTATGTAGGAAGAGAACCTGCAGGTGCTAGTATTGAAGAACAAGGTTTAGGTTGGAAAAACACTTATGGTAGTGGTCATGGAGATGATACAATTACCAGTGGTATAGAAGGTGCTTGGACTCCTAACCCAACCCAATGGGATAATGAATATTTTGAAGTGCTGTTTGGCTATGAATGGGAACTCACTAAAAGCCCAGCAGGAGCAAATCAATGGAAGCCTACTGCTGCTTCTGCAGCTAAAATGGCTCCACAAGCACATGATGCCTCAAAGACGCAAAACCTCATGATGACCACGGCAGATATGGCGTTAAAAATGGACCCCATTTATGAAAAGATTTCGAGACGTTTTTACGAGAACCCGGATGAATTTGCAGATGCTTTTGCACGTGCTTGGTATAAACTAACACATCGTGACATGGGACCTATAACCCGTTACTTGGGCTCAGAAGTTCCTTCAGAAGAGCTAATCTGGCAAGATCCTGTTCCGGCAGTTACACATAGCTTAATCAATGCGCAAGATATCACCTTTTTAAAAAGTGCAATTCTTTCTTCGGGGCTTTCGGTATCTCAATTAGTAGGGACGGCTTGGGCGTCGGCATCGACCTTCCGAGGATCAGATATGAGGGGTGGAGCAAATGGTGCACGTATTTGCCTTGCGCCACAAAAAGATTGGGAAGTTAATAATCCAGAAGAACTAGCTACCGTTTTGGAGACATTGAAAACAGTTCGAAAAGAGTTTAATGATGCTCAAACAGGTGATAAGCAAGTTTCAATGGCCGACCTAATTGTTTTAGGCGGAAATGTAGGTGTTGAACAAGCCGCTAAAAATGCAGGACATATCTTAACCGTGCCCTTCACTGCGGGTAGGGGAGATGCTTCGCAAGAACAAACAGATGTTGCCTCTTTCGCAGTTCTTGAGCCAAAAGCAGATGGATTTAGAAACTATTTAAAAGGAAACTCTGCTACGTCGGCAGAAGAACTGTTGATTGATAGAGCTCAATTATTGACGCTTACGGTACCAGAAATGACTGTTTTGGTTGGAGGTATGCGTGTTCTTAATACAAACTTTAATCAATTACAACATGGAGTATTTACAAAACAACCTGGGGCGTTAACCAATGATTTCTTTGTAAATCTATTGGATATGGGAATAACATGGAGCGCCACTTCTGATGATGATGCTGTTTTTGCAGGTCGTGACCGCGCAACCGGGAGTGTTGTATGGACGGGAACTCGAGCAGACCTTATCTTTGGCTCAAATTCAGAGCTACGAGCATTAGCCGAAGTCTATGGATGTGAAGATTCTCAAGGGAAGTTTGTACAAGATTTTGTATCAGCTTGGTCTAAGGTAATGAACCTTGATCGTTTTGATCTAGTGTAATGTTGTATGTCTCGGTAAGATTGTTGAAAAGACATTTAATTACCAGAGACATCGCTTTAAAAGCTAAAATTTTTGTTGAAATAAAAGCGGAGTATTACCTTTAATGCTCCGCTTTTATTATAAGCTACGTATAGCTCTTTTATAAGGAATTATAAGAATGTAAGGTATCGTATGTAAAGTATGGAAAGAAAAAGATGAAGTTATGATTTATGAGCTATTTGATGCCATACGGGTCGCAGACATTGAACGCGTAAAAACGTTGGTCAATGAGAACCCAGCATGGGTAAATGAAAAAGACCAACGTGGATCCACCCCTTTGTTGTTGGCTACCTATTACGGACATGATGATATTGCCAGAATCTTGTTGGAATACCCTCAAGATATAGACGCACAGGACAGCTCAGGAAATACGGCCCTAATGGGGGTTTGTTTTAAGGGTTTTACGACCATTGCCAAACGACTCATTGATAACGGGACCGATGTGAATATCACCAATTTTAATGGTGCAACAGCACTTATTTTCGCAGCTACTTTTGGCAGAGAACAAATTGTTGAAATGTTATTAGAAAATGGGGCTAACCCTCAAACCAAGGATGATCGCGGTAATACCGCCTTGGATCATGCCAAAATGCAGGGCGTTCCTCAAATAATAGCATTATTAGAATCGTAATAACAATGAAAGATGCCCTTAACGTCACACTAATCCAATCGCACCTTCATTGGGAAAACTCCATGGCAAACCTCCAACAGTTTTCTGAAAAACTGGAGAACCTGAGCGGAAAGACCAATCTTATCATTTTACCCGAGATGTTTAATACCGGTTTTTCCATGAATGCTCATGAATTGGCAGATGTACCGGATGGAATTGTCACTCAATGGATGATCACCAAGGCTCGGGAATTAAATAGCGCCATTACGGGTAGTGTTATCATAAAAGAGTATGATACCTACTTCAACAGGCTGTTTTTTGTTTTTCCGGATGGCACCTATAAAACCTATGATAAACGGCATACGTTTACCTTGGCAGGAGAGGATAAAACCTATACAGCTGGAAAAGAACATTTAGTGGTTGATTATTTGGGATGGAGAATATGCCCGCTTGTTTGTTATGACTTACGTTTTCCTGTGTGGGCGCGAAATACATTCAACTATGATGTTTTGTTGTATGTAGCCAATTGGCCGCGTAAACGTATAAGCGCTTGGGATGCCCTACTTAAGGCAAGGGCTATAGAGAATATGAGCTATTGCATAGGTGTTAACCGAGTAGGCCTTGATGGCAATGGTCATGAATACACAGGTCATTCTGCTGCCTATGATGTTTTGGGAGAACAAATATCAACTTCAGATTTTGAAAAAGAATTTTGCCAAACAATTCAACTCACAAAAGAACACATTTCTTCACATAGGAATCACCTTCAGTTTTTGAATGACAAAGATGAATTTACTTTAAAATAAAGGTCTCTATAATACTGTGATTGGAAAAGATCTGAATCTGTTCAGGGAAATAAATAACTTTTTCGGGTTGCGTTCGAAGTAAAAAATCCCCAGTATCCCATTTCTCGTTTTCGTTTTCATCGTAGATGATACGCACATAATAGTCTCCCGGAGGAACAAAATCGAAATCTACCGGAGTATTTTCAGTGATATATTTTTTCGACAATACATTAAAATTGTTGTCTACCAATTCAATTATAATCGGGAAATTCTTGGCATTTACCAAGCTAAGATTTAGGGATCCGTAATCCGAAATGGCTCTGGTTCTAACTACGTAGCTCAATGTGTCATGCGAGTTTTCAAAAAAGTCAGTTAAGGCACCTGGTAGTAATTCGACCTTATAGGTAGTACTTTCGGTTTTATCAAAAATCACACTGGCCGTATTATAAATGGCGTCAAATATACCTGTAGCTGGAATGGCAATAGTATCTTGATCTACCACTTGTATTTTTTCCGAATCAAATGAAACGAAAGGGGTTTTGGCTGTAAGATGCAAGGTATCTCTTGGCAATATAATACCAGAATTTATAGCCGAAACTTTTAACGAATCTGGATTGAGATTTCGAATACGCACAGTAAGTGTATCAACAACTTCCTTATTCTTGGCTAGAAAGAGTAGAGAATCTACTTCCATGGCCGGCTTAAACCAATAATGTAATGTATCTTTTTTCAGATCCCTTATAATTGTGGAGTCAAAATCTGAAGGTGTTTCAGAGATAATATCTAGTGACAGATCATCAGCAATGCCTTCATATCCAAATATAATATGATTCTTCGATTCGTGATTTGGCCGCGCTATTTTATATGCAGGGATCTCCTTAAATATTGAAAGGGTGTAGAGACTGTCTGTGGGGATGGTTACGTACTCTTTTACAAATCCAATTTTATCTTTTTTAGGCTGAAAGATAAAGTCATTGGTTTTTTCTTGAAGCGCTAATAATAAGTACCTACCCTCCTTTAAATTGGTAAGTTCAAACGCTTGAGTACTATCTCTGGTTGTTGCAACATAGGTAGGTTTTTCTGAATAGATTAGAGAGTCGTTAAATGTCTCAGTCAATTCATATAACATCACGGCAGTGGTTGTTTCCGGATGCAACAACAAGGCATCCTTTACACTTCCAGAAAGAGAAAGGCTATCGATATAATCCCCTGTTGAAAACACATATTTAAAATAATCATATGGGTTTTCTTCATTGTTATCCACAATACTTTTTCCAAAATTAAATGAATAGGTGGTGTTCTCTTTTAGAGTGTCCAAAATTTGAATTTTGAGTGTTTTGGACGTATTCAAGGGTGTAATAATTGGAGTATACTTGAGCGGTGGGGATACAATGAGGTTTTGTTGAAGGTCTTTCAGCTTTATGTATTCGTCAAAAACAATACGAATTTCATTTTCGGAAAAATTAATGCTGAAATTTTCTGGAATACTCTTCACTATGATAGGAGGGATAGAATCCTTTTTTCCGCCGGAAGGCGTACCTCTTTTTGCACAATCTACAAAAGACAGTAATAATAAAAACGCACAAAAAATATACAGTAACCTATGTTTCACATCTATGTTTTTACAAATGGATTAACGATCACAAAAATAGGTAAACTTTTTAGTGAAACTCTATTTAAATGGTTTTGATATTTCAAAATTGGAATCAAAGGAATCATAAGATACGTTATGTAGTAATGGCCATGGTAGCAATACTAACTTTGGTTTGTGAACTGTTAAGTAATTGAAGCGCACAATTTTCCAGAGTTGCCCCCGTTGTAATAATATCATCAACCAACAAAATGTGTTTGTTGGCAATGACCTCAGGTTTTACTACAGTGAAGACCTCTTCACCAGGATTTGTGAGATGAAAACGAGTAAAACGTTGTTTAAAAACTTGAGACGATGTCTTTGAAATCTTGATTAATATGTCATCGCGATAGGGAATATGTAGTGCGGCTGCAATTTCCTTTCCAAAACCTTCTACTTGATTATACCCTCTCTTTCTTAGCTTCTGTTTGTGTAACGGAACCGGTACGACCAAGTCTATGGAACTGTATTGTGATGCTTCGGAAAGCTCAACCCCCAGCCATTGGCCAAAAAAAGAACTAATTTCTTTTTGACCACGGTATTTTAAGTTGTGCATGATTTCCTGAGTAATTCCCTTTTTTTGAAAATGCATCAAGGCCGTTGCATTTTCAAAAGGAACCCTCCCATAAAATATTTTTTTCATGGAAGCGTTTCCTGTTCTATGATGACATACAAGAGGCAAATTGTGTGCACATTGCGTGCATAGTATTTTTTCAGACTTTAGCAGGGTAGATTTACACCCATTACAAATCTTTGGAAACAAAAGAGTAAGCATATTTTTAATAAATAAATTTTTGAACCTAAATCTATTATAAACCATTTAACCATGAGCACAGAAAACAGTAACACCAAATTTAAAATATTAATTGGTGTTTTGTCGGCATTACTAATTGCATTATCCGTTTATACCGTAAGCATATACAATAACAATAAGAATACGGTAAGTGGATTGGAAGTAGAAAAAGCCGATATCGAAAACGAATTAGAAGAACTCATCGCCAATTACGATGAAGTGATCCAAGACAACGAACTCAAAGACGAAGACCTACTCGCCGCAAGAGAACGTATTGGAGAACTATTGGATTCAGTCAAGAGCGCCGAGGCCAATGCAGGCTTGATTAAACGCTATAAAGCTGAAATAGGAAGGCTTAAGAACGAGCGGAAGATGCTATTTAAAAGAGCCGATAGCCTGATAGCGGCAAACCAAATACTTATGCTAGAGCGAGATAGTACTAATGTGCTGCTAAGCGAAACCATTAAAGTAGTTGATTCTGTAAGTGAAAAGAATTTGGCCTTGGCAGAAACCGTAAAGGTTGGATCTATTGTAAACGCCACAGACCTTAGCGGGAATGCGGTTATTGTACGAAAAAGCGGAAAGATTGTAGATACCAAACGATCGGGAAGAGCCAATAAAGTTCGAGCGTGCTTTACGCTAACTCCAAATCCAATTGCAGAGAAAGGAGATAGAACCTTATACGTCCAGGTAATTAATCCAGACAATAATTTGTTAGGAGAAAAAGGAGTGATTGAATATGAAGACAGTATGTTAAATTATAGTACCGTCACTACTGTTTTTTATGAAAATGAAGAACTGGATGTCTGTGTTCTAGTGGATGCAGCAGAGGACGATCTTATAAAAGGACGCTATATTATTAATGTATTTGATGGACCAAAACAAGTAGCTACAACCACAATGGAACTTAAATAAGACAGAATACGTAAAAAAACGAAGCCGCTGCGATGTTATCGTAGCGGTTTTTTTATTTTTGCGCTATGGCAAAAAATGACGATCAGTTTAAGAAAGTAGTATCACACGCCAAAGAGTATGGTTATATCTTTGGATCAAGTGAAATATATGATGGGTTAAGTGCAGTCTATGACTATGCCCAAAATGGAGTGGAACTTAAAAAGAATATTCGCGAATATTGGTGGCGAAGCATGGTATATATGCATCAAAACATTGTAGGAATTGATGCCGCTATCTTGATGCATCCTAAAACCTGGAAAGCCTCAGGGCACGTTGATGCATTTAGCGACCCTCTTATTGATAATAAGGATTCTAAGAAGCGATTTCGTGCAGATGTTTTAGTCGAAGATTATGCTGAGAAACTGGAGCAAAAAGCACAAAAAGAAATTACCAAGGCCACAAAGCGTTTTGGAGAAAGCTTTGATGAAGCCCAATTTGTTGCTACAAATCCTAGGGTTTTAAAATATAGGTCTGATAAGAAAGCGATTTTAGAGCGCTTGGCAAGATCACTTGAGGCAGAAGATCTAGAAGATGTAAAAGCCTTGATTGAAGAACTGGGTATTGCAGATCCCGATACAGGGTCAAAGAATTGGACAGACGTACGACAGTTTAACCTCATGTTTGGAACCAAACTCGGAGCCTCTGCTGAAAGTGCTACAGATTTATACCTTCGCCCTGAAACAGCGCAGGGTATTTTTGTAAACTTCTTAAACGTTCAAAAAACGGGTCGAATGAAAATTCCTTTCGGAATTGCGCAAACGGGGAAGGCCTTCAGAAATGAAATCGTTGCACGACAATTTATCTTTAGAATGCGAGAATTTGAACAAATGGAAATGCAGTTCTTTGTACGTCCAGGAGAAGAGATGAAATGGTATGAGTATTGGAAAGAAACCCGTTTAAAATGGCACTTATCTTTAGGTATGGGTGAAGAAAATTACCGCTTTCATGATCACGAAAAATTGGCGCACTATGCAAATGCAGCGGCAGATATCGAGTTTAATTTTCCATTCGGATTTAAAGAACTAGAAGGGATTCATTCCCGAACAGACTTCGATCTAAAAGCGCATGAAGAACACTCAGGAAAGAAGCTTCAGTTTTTTGACCATGAACTCAATGAAAGCTATACGCCCTATGTTGTAGAGACCTCAATTGGTTTGGATAGAATGTTTTTAGCGGTGCTTAGTAATTCTTTAATGGATGAAACCTTAGAAGATGGAAGTACGAGAACCGTTTTAAAAATCCCATCTATTTTGGCTCCAATTAAGGCTGCAGTTTTACCATTAATTAAAAGAGATGGTTTGCCAGAAATCGCTCAAAAAATTGTAGACGACCTACGCTGGAAGTATAATGTTGTCTATGATGAAAAAGACGCCGTAGGAAGAAGATATCGACGTATGGATGCCGCAGGAACTCCTTTTTGTATTACAGTAGATCATCAAACAATTGAAGACAATACCGTTACATTGAGGTATCGAGATACCATGGAACAGGAGCGAATTGCGATTGAAGATGTCTCAGATAAGCTCAAAATATGTATTGAACACCAAGAATGGCTATAAGAAACAATAAGATATATTTAGAAAAAGCGTGGTATATACCGCGCTTTTTTTATGGAAGAAATAGTGTAAAATAAGGTTCTTATAAGGGATATATCCTTTTTTATCTTCACGTTTTATGTGGTCATTTGGCTATCTAATGTCTTGTACCTCAGGAATCAAATTTGAGATAAATAGATTTTTTAGTGAAAGAATCACCAACAATACCCTACAATTTGAGTAGGAAAATGATTGGCTAGCGCTTGAATATCAAAGGTTTGAGATTTCAAATTTATGATTAAAAATTGTTGTTTTTTAAAGAATAGATAGTATTTTTATCACATTAATAATTCTTTAACTAAAAAAACTATCGAAATGAAGTTTACTTATTATGTAATGGCGCTTATGTTCCTTTCAACTATAGGAATGTCAGCACAAGAGAGTTACGGTCCCATTGACTCAGGAATAATACAAGGCCCGATTTATGTGCCAAGTATTGCAGAACAGATTCGTCTAGGTACGTTCAAGGAGGCAGACAACACTCCTAGAGAAGGACACGCCAAAAGACAACTAGGAAATAATGTGGTTCCTGGAAAAGGAATGCCTATCGACGGAGATCCATTGGCGGGAACTCAGGCGAGAGCTCCTCAACATAGAGTTCCTGGAACTATTCAGGAATTTTTAGCTGATATTTCTTCCTCAACCCCATCAGATCCAACAGGAACAGTAGGTCCTAATCACTATTTAGCGGCATGGAACGTTGCGTTCCGTATCTTTGATAAAAGTGGAAACCCTTTAACTCCAGAAGCTTCTTTAGCTACTATTTTCCCTGGAAATGCTATTGGTGACCCAATTGTATTTTATGATACAGAAGCGGATCGTTATGTATTGACAGAATTTGACAGTAGTCCTAACGGATTTAACGTTGCAGTATCTACTGGGCCAGACCCAGTAAATGACGGATGGCACGTGTATACTACTGGATTTGGAACAGGATCTTTCCCAGATTATACCAAGTTTGCCGTATTTGGCGATGTATACATGGTAACAGCTAATATTGGCTCCTCTAACAGAGTTTTTGCTGTAGAGCGTAACGAAATGTTAAATGGAGACCCTGCACAGTTTGTAGCACTTCCACTACCTGGAATTGCAACGAGCGGATTCTATAGCCCACACGCTTTCCATACAACAAATGAAGACTTAGCTCCAGCAGGAACAGGAGTTCCTATTGTATATCTTCAGGATGATGCTTGGGGTGGTGTATCAGATGACCACTTAAAAGTTTGGACGGCAAATATAGACTGGGTTACTATTGGAAACTCTTCTATTGCTGCAGCGCAAGAAATTACTACAGCCGATTTTACTTCCGTATTTGATGGAGGTTCTTTCTCAAACCGTCCACAGGGTGGAGGTGTTGATATTGACATCCTACAAGCTACGATGATGAACCAAGTACAGTATCGTAGATTCCCAACATATAACTCTGCTGTGATGAATTTTGTAGTAGACGTTGTTGCTGGTGGTGGTGAGAAAGCTGCTGTGAGATGGTATGAATTACGTCAGGATGCTGATGGTGATCCATGGACTATCTACCAAGAGGGTACATATGAAGCTCCTGATGGAAAAGATGCATATTCTGCTACTATGGCTATGAACGCTAACGGAACTATTGGTATGGGATACTATACGTCTTCTGTTACAGATAGAATTGCAATGAACTATACAGGTCGTTTCGCCGCAGATCCATTAAACGTAATGACGGTTCCAGAAGAAACAGTTATTACTAGTACAAACGCCAACCCAAACAACCGTTTGGCAGATTACGTACAAGTATCTGTTGATCCAGTCGATCAAACATTCTGGTATATCGCGGAAATCTTTACGCCTTCTCGTCGTGATTATGTAGTACAATTTAACATTGACGACATCTTAAGTGTGGATGATGTTACTATTACTAATTCTGATTTGAACGTGATTTCATTACCAAACAACAAGTTTGATATTTCTCTAATCACTGGTTTTGATGGTACTGCTTCAATTAGCGTTTTTGATATTCAAGGACGACAGTTGGTATTCAACAACCTAGAAAAAGATGGAGATAGATTTAACTACAGTTTAGATATGTCTTATTCTTCTTCTGGAGTATACCTTATCCAAATTGGAAGTCAAGAATCTAACACATACAAAACTGCGAAGATTATTGTAAAATAAGTCAAGAATCTTTTTAGTAAATAATACCAAAAGAGAGGAGTTTTACTCCTCTCTTTTTTGTATCTCAATAATATTCACTGGGTTTGCTTTATCGCAACGATTCTGCATTCTGAGTCCGGCGAAAGTAAACCAAATTTTTTGCCCATTACTTTTGTATTCGTCCGTCATATTAATAGGATCCAATAGATATGATTCACTATAAGAGTCATTATTTAATACACGAATTGTAAAAGGACAATCACCTTCTTCTGAAGAAGCCACGATAACCCCTTCCAAAAAACCAGCTTCTTTCATTGTTTTTTCTTTTTCCATAGATGTGGTTTGCGCTGTTTTATCTTCAGTTGTTTTGCTCGTAGAATTGCATGAGAAAAGCCCGAGGGTTAACAACAATATCGAAGTTTTAAAAAGTGTCATAGGGTAAAAGTTTAATGGTTCTGAATGTTAAATTACAAATAATGTGCCGTTAATGATATCAATTGACGGCTCTTTTACAAAAATGAATTTCCATGACGAGTCACCTTAACCCTAGTAATGTTGTAGGGTAAACGATTTTAAATTACTGACAATCAATCATTTGATATTTTTTTCATTTTAAAAAAACCCTTGACTTTTGGACAAATTGGCAGTAATTTAGATTCTGAAATTTTAACCTAAAAACAATTGAAATGAAATTTACTTATTATGTTATGGCGTTGTTGCTTCTCATGAATGTGGGAGTAATGGCACAGCAAAATGAAGGCCCCGTGTACATTGGGTCGGCCGATGGACATACCTATGTACCTTCGTTGGCTTCTAGAATGAACGAATTGACACCGTCTACTGTTAGAGCTCCAAAGGAAGCTCAGGATGGTAGATCGTATCGAGTTAAAAGAGATATTGTACCTGGAAAAGGAAGACAGGGAGATATTTTATCTGAGAACCCACATAGATTGGAAGGTAAAGTACCGGGTAAATTGCCAGACTTAACATGGATTGGAGCTTTTTCAAATTCATCACCAACAGATCCAGCCTTAGCCGTAGGTCCCGATCATGTTTTTGTTGTATTTAATACAGGATTTGCTATCTACGATAAAGATGGAAATGAATTGGTAGGTCAAACAGCACCTAATCCAGCTATTTTCCCATCATCTGGATGTTGTGACCTTACTGTTTCTTATGACCCAATAGCTACTTCAGCTACCAATTCAACACCTGGAAGATGGGTGGTGTCTTTCTTGGGCGGAGGCGCTCAAGTTGCTGTATCTGATGGTCCAGACCCTGTGACTTCAGGATGGAATGTATATAACATTAATACCATTAATGATTATCAAAAATTATCTGTTTGGAGCGATGGGTACTATGTATCTGACCAAGCCAATGGCAATCGTGTTTACGCCATGGAAAGACAAGCCATGCTAGATGGAGAGTCTCCAGGTAATGTATCTATTCAAGGGTTTTCACTACCAAACTTTTCAAATTTTGGTTTTGCAAGTGTACAAGTATTGAACATCTCTGATGACATGTATCCGGCTGCAGGAAATGCAACGGTAGTTTTTTTCCAAGACGATGCCTATGCAGGTGTAGATGATGATAGCATTAAGTTTTGGGATTTGGATGTAGATTTTGACACTCCTGCTAATTCTACTATTTCTACTCCGCAGGAAGTGCTAGTAACTCCTTTTATTTCCATATTTGATGGAGCCGCTTTTGATAACCTTTCTCAACCTGGAGGTGGAGCCGATATTGATGCATTACAAGGAATTGTAATGAACCAAGCTCAATACAAGAAATTTCCAACCTACAATTCCGCTATTTTCAATTTTGTAATTGATATAGGAACTGGAAACGAACAAGCTGCAATTCGCTGGTATGAGTTTCGTCAACCAAACGATGGTGACCCATGGACTATGGAACAAGAGGGAACTTTTGCCTCTACAGATGGAACACATTTCTGGCATGGAAGTATGATCATGGACACCCAAGGAAACATTGGGATGGGATTCACTGCCATGGGGAATGCCTCAACAAGTAATGGCCCCGATCAATTTGTGTCCAGTTATTATACGGGACGATTGGCTTCAGATCCTAATGGTACAATGACAATTGCTCCGCAATTAATTGCTGCCGGAGCCGGCAATATCCCGAACCTTCGTTATGGAGATTACAGTAAAATTGACCTCGATCCTAGCGATTATAAGCGCATGTATTTTATTAATGAATACATGAGTCCAAATAGAGCCGATGTTGTAGGTCGCTTCCAAATAGCACCCGATTTTAACGATGATGTTGGAGTTATAGACATTACGGCTCCTGTGGATGGCGCATTAACAGCCACCGAAGACGTAACCATTACCATTCGAAATTTTGGACTAGTAGACGCTTCCGGTTTCGATGTAAACTATGAAATTGACAGTGGAGGATTGGTAACTGAAAACTTTGCAGGGACAATCGCCGCTGGAATGACCATGGACTATACCTTTACCGCTCAAGGAGATTTTTCTGTAGAAGGACAAACATATAGCATTACTGCCGCCACAGATTATGCGACCGATGAAGACAATGGGAATGATAGCTTCACAAAAGATGTGACTCATGTTTTTGCCAATGATATAGGAATTGCAGAAATCACTTCCCCAATGAGTGGAGAAGGATTAGGCAACGAAGACGTGACGATTCTTATTGAGAACTTCGGAACAGCTGCACAATCTAATTTTATGGTTTCTTACTCTATAGATGGTGGAACTCCTGTGGAGGAAACAGTAGCAGGACCAGTAGACCCAGGAATGACATTGTCATATACGTTTACAGCACAAGCTAACTTATCGGCTACAGGAAGTTATGTTGTCGAAACTAGTACCTTACTCGCAGGGGATAGTGTTGCTGGAAATAATACAATGAGTGTAACGGTTGAGAATATTTCATGTCAATCGTATACAAACAGTACGTCACAACCTATTGGACCAAACGCAGGTGATGTAACTGAATCCATTATTACAGTACCAGATAACTTTGACATTAATGATGTGAATGTTACCATTAATTTGGAACATACCTTTACAGGAGATCTTGACATTTTCTTAATAGGACCTGACGGAACTTCGGTAGAGTTGTCCACAGATAATGGTGGTACTGGAGAAAACATGACAGGAACCATTTTCGATGATGAAGCTGCCGATCCAATTACCAGCGGTAGTGCACCATTTACCGGATCCTTTCAACCAGAAGGAAATTTATCCGATTTTGATACGCTAATGTCGGCTGGAGATTGGACTTTGAGAATTACTGATGATGCCAATGCAGATGGTGGACAATTACTGAATTGGACCTTACAATTATGTAGTGACAACCTTTTGTCTATTAACGATGAAGATTTCTCAGACGGAAGTGAGTTAATTATTTTAAGTCAAGCAAATAACCAGTTTAATGTGACACTGCCAACAACACAAGTTAATGACCGACTTATTTTGACAGTAACTAATATGTTAGGACAGCGATTATTAAGCTACCCGTTAGAAAATGAAAATGGAGTTGGATATGAGTATGACCTTGATATGTCTTATGTGTCAAGTGGAGTGTATATTATTCGACTTGGGAATGAAACACAAGGAAGTGCAAAACGAATTGTGGTAAAATAATTTATTATATTTTTTCTGAATTGAAGCGCCCTCCAAAAGAGGGCGCTTCCTTTTTAAAAATAGGCTCTTAACTGAATGCTTCCCGTATGAATCGTATTGGAGTTTTCACTTTTTCTTCCGAAGTAAGACAAATTAGCATCCAAGTATTTGGTAATTTTTTTCTGAAACAATAAGTTCCAGGTAAAGTTGGTGCCGGGTTGTAAACCTTCCAACATCTGGTAGGCAACAGGCGAAAAGGCGTTGCCCGAAAAATCATTGTTTATATAATTGAACTCCCCATTGATGGAAATTTTTTCGACATTGTTATATCCAAAAGAAAACCCAAGGCGCTGCTGATCCAAACGCTCCTGCTCACCGAGTAAATTTTCTTCATTTAAAAATTGATAGAAAACATCAAACCGCGTTTGCTTATTCAGTAAATAAGAGATCTTCGGATTTACATCATAACTATCCAATTCAAAGTTTCGGTTGGCAAAGTTCTCCGAAATACTCTCATTACTGCCCGTAGCACCTTTCAGTGTAAACAACCAGTTTTTCCAAAATTTATGATTGAAATTTAGTTGATGATTCGTTAATTTATTTTCCTGAAGCCCAATCGTCAATAGATTGCTACTGGAAGAAGTCACAAAGGTATAACTGGTCGTGAAACGCTGCTTCCCACGGTTGTAGAACAGGGCATTTCGGAAGTTAAGCGATAACCCAAGTTGATCTTCACCGCCATCTTCAAAGGGGTTTATATTAAACGAACCGTTCTCTCTTCGTACCTGACGATCCAATACATACGAAGCCTGATTGTAGAAATGTGACAAGGTCTTTTTAAATCCTTCTTCGGTACTCCATTGCTGCGGATTAAGCGTCAATGTCTGACTAAATTTATTTTGACGAATTCGAACAAATATCTGATTGGGAAGCAGCACCCTGACGTATTCGGCTTCATCCTGAAATTGCGCTACTTCAAATTCATTCAATTCCTGAATCCCATTGTTGTTGTAATCGATCCACGTATAAATTCCCTGCCCAGGATCAACTTGAACGTAGGTAAACTCTTGCTGCGGAATCACCCCATTGTTGGCCTCAATAGCAGTATTCCAACGCACACCACCTTTGAACAATGTCTGATTGTATAACAAACGAGAATTAAGAGACTGCTCGTCTTCTTCCTCGCCGTCTTCATCTTTTAGCACGCGATAATTGGCAAAAAGAGAGAGCTGCGCATTGGGGCTATTAATAAGTTTTGACTTGAGGTAGTAGGTATTTGAGGTATTTACTTTTTGTAATACGGACGTACGAACACTATCGTTCACCTGAACACGATACCCTAATTCTACAAAGACCTTAGTGCTATCACCCACGCCCGAAAAAACCTCATAGGCGTTGAGCTTTTGACTGATAGGTGTTAGGCTGTCATTGGCAATGGCACGTACCTGATTGTCTTCGGCGTTTACCTTAGCGCCTATCCAGCCCTTCTTAAAAGAGTAGGTGGTAATGGCACTAATCCTTGAGAATTTTGAATCTAATAAGGCACCTTCACTGTCCAAATAGCTCGCATTGGCGAGAACGGAAAGTTTCCCAAAACGTAGGGCCGAATTGAAAACATGCCTAAAACCGCTAAAATTATCTGAAAAGTCTAGATTCTGAAATTCATAACGAGCAACTCCAATCTTGGGCTTCGAAAATTCAAGTCCGGAGATTAAAAACCGCTGATCTCCCGAGGGTGTCATTAAATTCCAATCGCGATTAAATTCAATGTTATAAAGACGTTCTACGGTGCGAAAATCCTTGTTGATATAATCCAAAGATCCAAAGGCGTTCAACGAAAGGGTATCTGCTGTTTTCAAGATCGCTTGTTGGGCAGAAAACCTTCCAGCAAAACCGTCATTGTCATCATCATCCACATCCGAAAACAAGTTGAGGTCATTTTTACTTCCAGCAATTTCAAAATCGATACGGGTTTTTTCATTTGGGTGGTAGCTTCCATTCACGCCGCCAATCTGCAATTTGGTAGGAGCATTTAACTGAATGATGGGCTCGTAATTTCCTTGGGGTACACCTAGCACGGGAGAAACATATTCAAAAATCCGACTAATAGCATTGCTGCTACTCAATATATAATTTCCCATACCATCACCCACCAACGAAAAGCGAACACTGAATAATTCATCTTCAGGATTGTTGGAAAAAACAAAGATCTCTTGCCCGTCGGCCATGTCTTTCCGATATAGAATTTTGTTGTCTGAGAAGGTGTCAGGAATGGCCGAAGGCGCTGTCATTTGCGTCATATCATCTCCTGCTTGTTGTAAAATTGCCACCTGATCTTCAGAGAGGCTTTGCTGTAAGGGCTGATTCTTAGCATCACTTTCAGTATAGGCATAGACGCCCAAATCCAGTTTGTCACTGGTATAATTTCCACCGCCATAACCAATAAAACGGGTGTAGTTTCTATCGGTGAATTGATATTCCACCGTGATCCGCATATTGGCAGTAATAGGGTAGGTGGGGTTAAATCGGATTTCCCCTGCGTTGTAATCGATCACATAATCTTGGTTTTCACCACGACTCAACAGCAGGCCGTTTACATAGACGCGCTCACTGCCCGAAACAATCAAAATAAAGAGTTCTCCATTGGGACCTACCAATTTATAGGGCCCTTGATTTCCCTCTTGTCCTGTAAACTGACTCCGCTGAAAAACCCCTCTCACCAAAGCGCCGGCTCCAAACAAGCTGGTTTTTGCGCCGCTATCGTGATTAAAAGTGCCTCCTAGGGAGATTCCTTGGACCTTCTTGGTAAAATTCCCGAAATAGCTTTTTCGGTTGTCTAAATCAACATCCCCCGCTCTAATGTTCCAGTTCTCACCGTATAATTCGATGAAGATTTGGTCAAATTCATCCAAACTTTGCGAGTAGCCGCCCTCTTGGGTAGGAATATTGGCATCTTGAATGGACGCACGTATGGATACTTTGTCACTTAGCTTACCCGTAATTTGCAAGTCCAACTCAGAGTTGACCACCGCATTTTGATTGCTTCCAATGGTGACACCCCGGGAGATACTACCTACGGTATTTAGGCCATCAAAGGGTTTGAAACTTTGTTCTTTGGTGCTTTCCTGCAATGAATACAGCTTGTCCAGATTGTTGGTATTTTCAACAATAATCTTATTATCCAACTGAAAGTAATCTCGGGTGAGGAAGTCGGGATAGGCCAGATAATCAATGATAAGCGAGTCTTGCGATTGTTTAATGCGTTCCGAAAAGATGACGATTCCTTTTTTAAAGTCTACGGTATAATCCAGACTATCTATAACGGCACCCGCTTTATCGGTAACCACAAAGCGCGCGGGGTTGATACCAACGCTATCTAGGACAATAGTATCTCTAACGGGAAGTTTTTGGGTACGGTAATTTGAAGAAATATCCTGAGCGTAGGTCAAGGAGACCATGCATACCGCAATAAGGAATAGATATAACTTCATTACCTATACAACTTAAGTCGGCGTAAATTATTTTGTAAAAAGAGGTACGGCGACGATTCCTGTAAAAATACAATGTTATTTATATAAGTTGTTATTGTATAGATGAACTTACAGCAGGGGTGTTTTTAGAAAAAACACTATCTTTAACAAAGACTCCCCGTCTTGTCACATTGGTATGTGATGAGGTGGGGTTTTTTGTTGAAAAATTAACAAAAGAGTCTATAACCTTCCTGAAGTGGGTTATCTTAAAATAATAACAAAAGGAACTTCTAACCACCTTATAGATTGTATAAAGCCTATGTTTTGTACAAAAATAAATGAGGTGACTTTATTCTAACGTTAGGGCGCATTTGAAACAAACTTTATGGCTAACATTGAACATTTAGAAAATCTAAAGAAAGGTAAGAATCATTGGAATAATTGGGTTTCCGAAAATTGGCGAAATGAAACTCTGAATTATAGAAAAGAACGCGGTATTTCGGATTATGTTCCAACTACAAGAGCGGATTTGAGCGACATAGACTTAACCGAATTCACAGATTTAAGCGGTTATGATTTTTATAAAGTAAATTTCAAAAACTCTAATTTAAAAGGTATAAATTTTAAAGGATGTAAATTTAGAAAAGCTGACTTGTCTAATTGCAACTTACAAAACACAACTTTTGACCATTCTGACCTTGAATATGCTTTTTTACTTCACAGTAATTTGGACAATTCTTCTTTTCAAAATTGTCAAATGGAAGGATCAAATTTGAGTGCAACAAGTTTGCACAAAACAAATTTTCGTGGCTCAATACTATTCAAATCTTGGCTTAAATGGGCAAGAATGATTGAAACTAATTTTAATCTATGCGATTTATCATTTTCAAGAATTTATGGAGCGTCAATTTGGGCGGTTGAACTTGACGGAGCGAAACAAAATGACATTATAATTACAAAACGAGACGATTCAATCATTTCGATTGATAATTTAGAATTGGCGCAATTTATTTATCTGATTTTGAACAACTCTAAAATCAAAAATGTAATTGACACTTTGACTTCAAAAGTTGTTTTAATTTTAGGGCGATTCAAACCAGAAAGAAAACAAGTTTTAGAAAATATAAAATCAGAATTGAGAAATCGAGGTTTTATACCAATGATATTTGATTTTGATAAACCAAATTCTATGGATTACATTGAGCCAGTTATAACTATTAGTCAATTATCGAAATTTATAATAGCCGATTTTACAGAACCAAAAATTGTCTTGGAAGAGGTTCCTATTATTTTAAACGCTTGTGTTGTACCAATTATTCCGATAATAAGTGAAAAAGAAAGAATACCAACAACGTTATTAAATAATCAAGTGAAATTTAACTCTTTGACAGATACGATAATTTATTCGGAACCTATTAATTACAAAAAAACGACCGATTATATTATTGAGAAAGCAGAGATAAAACTTTCAGAAATAATGAAACAACGAGAGAAAAACGCGCCCTAACAATGTATAAAAATAATAGTGGTTTAGTCGCTTAAATAAAAGTAAGTAAATATAAAAAAGGTCTGTGTTTAACTGAAAAATTAATGATTGTAAATCCCACTACTATTCTTATTCTAGACCGTTAGTGATAATTAGACAAAACCAATTTATGCCAAGAAGAAGTCCAGTAACTGCAAAACTTAAAAACGAATTAAGGAAAATGTCTGGAAATAAATGTGCATTTCCAGAATGTAACAATGAATTAGTAACTAACAATGGTAGGCTAATTGGAGAGATTTGTAGTATAATTCCATTGAGACCATATGGACCTAGAGCTTCTTCTGAGATAACTGAGCATGAATATAATTCCCTTGAAAATTTTATCTTCTTATGTCCTTATCATCATAGATTGATAGATATTGATCCTGAGACTTATACCGTAAAATATCTAAAGGAATTAAAAGTTAATCATGAAAAACAATTTACTTCAACGAATGAAGCTGAGAAAGAGAAAATTGAAATTCCTGATGGTTTAAGCATTAAAGAAATAATTCAATTTTGGGAAGAGAATAAAGAAAACGATGATGAAGAGTTTTGGCAAAAAATGTTTTCAAATCATCCACAAATAATTTCCTGCTTTTACCCTAATCCACTTATTAAAATAGGTGAAAAAACTTATTTCGGTGGAAAAGGAATAGATAACAAGGGAGGCAACATTGGTGACTTTCTCTATAAGAATAAAATAACGGGTGCAGTTGCAATTGTGGAAATTAAAACACCTAAAACAAAATTACTTGCACAAAAATATAGGCAAAACAGTTATTCAATTTCAAAAGAATTCTCTGGCTCTATTGTCCAAACCTATAATTACAAAATGGAAGTACAAAGAGATTTTCACAGATTAAAATATGGATCCTCAGTCGACTTTGAAATAATTGAACCAGCTTGCATGATAATCATTGGTAGCACAAATGAAATTAAAACGGACAAAATAAAGCACAAGTCATTCGAATTATTTAGAAACTCATTAAATAACACATTAGTTGTCACATATGATGAGTTATTTGAAAAGTTGCAAACAATTGAAGACCTAACAAATAATAACTATCACTAACAATTTGTATGACGTTCATTCCCAGCAAAAGCTGGCAACGCCGCCGATGCTGACCGTTGCCAGTAATACGACAAAAACCAAAATTATGGGAATATTTGACTTTCTAAAACCGAAAAAGAGTACAGAATCCGAACCAATTTATACGGATGGAGTAACTGAACGTAGAATAAAGTCGTTGAATAAAGAACAGCAGAAAGAACTTTTATCAAAATTAGGAATTAATCCATATGATTTCAATCACGACGAAATGGAACCATCTGAAATTTCGTTGAATGAAGAAGTCGCTGGAGCGGTAAAAGTATCAGATTGGACGGCGGAAAATAATGCCGGAGAGTTTGACTATATAAGTTTGACCGACAATGATGACGGTTCAAAATCACTTTATCTCGCACAAAATAATCGTGAAGAAAGAGCAATAAAAGTTTTAGTCGATAAATATTTCAATGAATTTGGCGAAACTCAATTTGTTGGAGCGGAATTTGGAAAATATGATTTAATGCAAATGAATGAGGCACCAAGTGGTGAATTAAGAGAATGGTATTTGAATGACTTTAAAATTGTTGTAGGATATAATTACAGCTCGCAATTGGAATCTAATTACGTTTTAGTAGAGGAGCGAATTTTCTAAATAAAATCTAACGGGACTTGATAAAAAAGTACTACTGGCAACAACGTATACAGGACATTGCCAAAATTTGGCTAGCTTTAAGCTCTCCCCTTCTAATAAACCTCAGTTACTACTGAGTAAAATAAACTAAGAAATATGGCAACGTGCCATATACAAGACCGTTAGCCACAATTTGAGAAATGAAAATTAAACCAATAGAAATTAAACAAATAAATAAAAATAGGTTTGATATTTTTATGTTATTTACGAGACACCCAAATATTCATTTTATTGCAAAAGAACTCGAATATTACTCAAATGAAGATACATCTCTTTTAGGAACAATTTTATTTGATTACACAGACAAAGATTATAGTTTTGTTATACTCGCAAGAGATGAAAATAAACAGTTTAGATGTTTTCACCCAAAAACTGATTTTAAAACTATTGATGATGCGAGAGAAGAATTAATAAACAGTATGAAATGGCATACCTCTCAAAACCTTAAAATAGTAGAACAAGGTGCATCAAAAAAGGGTTTAGAATTATTCAAAATTGTTGTTAGCCAAAGTAAAATTCATCCATATTTCACAAGATTGAGTGATGACAGTCAATTCATACCATCTAAAAACGCTATTATTGAGATTTCCAATCATTTCGATGATATCGACGGTAATTTCATAGAACAGTTTCAATCAAAAAATGGTTTCGACTCAAGACTTTGGGAAATTTATCTTTTTGCTTCATTCATTGAACAAAATTTTGAAGTCTTAAGAGATTATGATAGACCAGATTTTTTTCTTAAAAAAGATGAAATTGAGATTGCAGTTGAAGCGGTTATCGTAGCTCGAAAAGCTGATAATCCCGCAACATATCTTAATTCAGAACCGAATATATCATTAGACAAAATCCAAGATAAAATCGCTAACGAAATGGCGACAAGATTTAGTGGTACATTAACAGGAAAAAGGGGTAAAGAATATTGGAAATTAGAACACGTAAAGGGAAAGTCTTTAGTCTTCGCGATAGCAGATTTTCACGATACAGCTTCTATGACTTGGTCGTATATGGCATTAGTTGAATATCTTTATGGGCAAAGACAAATTTTAGATTTTGATGAAGAAGGAAACGAATTTGTAAAGACTGAAAAAATCGAATTTCATACAAAACCAAACGGAACAAAAATTCCATCAGGTTTTTTCTTTCAAGATAAATCAGAACATATTAGTGGAATTTTATTTTCGTCAACCGGTACAATAAGTAAATTCACAAGAATGGGTATTCAGGCTGGTTTCGGAATTGAAAAACAAACAGTAATAAGAATAGGAGATAGATTTGATAATAGTCCTGAAAGCAGAGGTCCAATTTCTTTCAAATATCAAGTGACAGAAAACACGAAAGAAATTTGGAGCGAAGGTCTCAATTTATTTCATAATCCAAACGCTCTAATCCCTATTGACAAAGAATTATTTCCTGAAATAGCCCACCACGAATTGAAAAATGGTGAATTGATTAGTTTTGTTCCAGATTTTCATCCGTATGCTTCTATGAATATTAATACAATAGTGACGGAATAAACTGTGGCTAACAATGTATATAAAAAATAGCGCAAGGACGGTTAACAGAATTAACTTTCCTACAATTTAGCTACCTTTAGTCTCCAACGGATAAAAACGTAGCCCAATCGCTACTTTTCATATACTTTCCCGTTGTGTGTCATTAAACAATTTCTGCTTGAAAATAATCAGCTTGAAATCATATTTTGGTTTATGACCATTAATTAATGCATGAATGGAAGTAGTTAATGTTAAAGACATAGCTTATGACGAAATAGGAGGGCCACCTACACTTTATAAGTATCGCGTTTGGGATATCGTACACCATGATAGATTTATAAAAAATAGAGAAGTTTACATGGCAAGTCCTGAGACTTTTCAGGATGATATGGATTGCAGGATACCTGTTAATATTGATGAACTCAGCTTTAATGAAATCATTCAGGTTGTAGAAGACAAAAATCCGAGCATATCACCGGAACAAGTACAGAATTTTGTTAAGGAGAAATTAAGGCCTGGTTACGACACAGTACACTTACTCAATTATCTAGATAGCTTTTATAATGATACTTTTAGTAAAATGATTGGAATTTTGAGCCTTACTGCAGAAAACCATCTCGAGTATATGTGGAATCTTTATGCGAACAACGGAAAAGGGTTTTGCATTGGGTATGATACACATGTTTTGTTTTCTTATTTGGGAGGTGGTGGGCCAGTATTGTATGGGGAATCGGCACCAGTAATTCGACCGACTCCATTAGAATCAATTGAATCTATTCTAGTGAAAAAAGTTCTTTTCAAACATAAAAGATATTCCCGTGAAAAGGAATATAGAACTTATACTGTTTTCAAAGAGTCAGATTCGAATGAGAAAAGACGCATTCAATTGCCTAAAGAGGCATATAAAAAAATAATTTTAGGAGAGAATATCAGTTCAAATCATAGAAAAGAAATTATCACAGCAGTCAAAAATAATCTAGGATCAATCCCTATTATGGATAGAAAGGAGATCTGTTAAGTTCTTTGAAAACAATTCCTTCATGAATAAGACAGAATGGAATCAAGTTAAGTGTTAAATGAATAACGCCACAACAACGCATATAACACATTGCCAAAATTTGGCTAACTTTAATCGCTTCAGGCTAATAAACCTCAGTTACGACTGAATAAAAAATAAAATGAAAACGATAACATGTAACTAAGAATGAAAAAAATACTACTTATAGGAATTTTATTGATGATCGGTGTCGAGTCGTTTGGACAAATTAATCCAGTTGTTAACTTAACATGGGATCAATATTATATATCGCCCAACAATTTCTTCATATTAGAATGGGAAGAGCCAGAATCTCCTCACGATGAGTTAATTGGTTATAATGTTTATAGGGAAGATGAATTGTATAGATTTCAAACAGAAAAGGTGCTTTATAACTTGGAACAGGGATCAAACTGTGAAGAAGATTTTTTATTTTTTAATAATGGAGAAGGTTTTTTCGCTCATGTAACCGCTGTATATGATCCCGGAGCGATAGAATCGGGGTATACCCAGACGGTCTATGTAGAAGGCCCACTTTTAAGTATAGAGGAATTTGAAAAAAATGCGGTACGTATATATCCAAATCCAACAAGTGGAATGATATATATTGATGCCGAGGGTGTTACTAAAGTTCAGGTTTTTGACATTTCAGGAAAAATTATAAAGGAGATAAAGAATACAGCTCAAATAGACGTATCAGACATAGCGCAGGGTATCTATCTACTCAAGTTATTCGTGAACGAGGGCACCGTAACTCGTAAAGTTATAGTCCAATAAACGCATAGAGTAGTGCTAAACAAGCATCTAAGAACCAATTAAATCTTCCAGTTTACTTCGCCCTTTTAAGACTCGAAATGCAAGGAGGTACCATATATATTAACTTCATCTACGCTGTAGACCAGGTGTTTTTCTGTAAAAAATGGCATGAGAACCCCCTAGCGCGCTTTTGAAAAGCGTGCTCGTCTTTAAGGAGTCACCTCTATTTTTTTGAAACCTATTGCAAAACCTTGTTAGACCAAATCCGTAATTTCAGTCACGCTTTTCAAAAGCGCGCCAGAGAAAATAAATTTTATGTTGCCTGTTCTAGAACAAGAAACAATCTTTATTTCGTTCCTAACAAATTAATAAAGAACTATAAATAGAAACTACTGTCAACAACGCATATAACACATTGCCAAAATTTCGCTAACTTTAATCGTTTCCCTACTAAATAAACCTCAGTTACGACTGAATACAAAACAAAATGAAAACGATAACATGTAACTAAGAATGAAAAAAATACTACTTATAGGAATTTTATTGATGACCGGTGTCGAGTCGTTTGGACAAATTAATCCAGTTGTTAACTTAACATGGGATCAATATTATATATCGCCCAACAATTTCTTCATATTAGAATGGGAAGA
>Ga0316205_10000461_pt1 | contig 75198 bp, 79 predicted proteins | sample 3monthpyrite_MG_FD_204941 | JGI IMG/M metagenome (GOLD analysis project Ga0316205, IMG submission 204941) | Microbial mat bacterial communities from mineral coupon in-situ incubated in ocean water Damariscotta River, Maine, United States -... | ecosystem: Environmental > Aquatic > Marine >...
TCAATTGTGGTTACTTGAGATAACCAAACTTTTTGATGAAAAGTACCTGACCAAAAAAAACTAACTAACTAATAAAATTTATTACTTAGGTTTGATTTGCTTGGTTGCTTACATCGATTCATGGTGATAACCATCTACGACACAAGCGCCCACACAAATTACTTTGATCTAATTGTTAAAGAGCTTTTATCGGAGTGCGTCCGATAAGGGCCGGCTACTATACAGATTCACCGGTTGTCATTCAATCCCTAAATGTCCTAAAAACCGCATTCTTACTGACTTGCGACTCACTGTGTCCCTGAGTGAGCGGCGCATTATACGCACGCTAGGTGAGGCGTCAACACTTATTTTGATACTAGCGGTAATTTTTTTTAAGCCTGCGCATTTTCTTATCACGACAATCATATGCCATTGAAAAGTAAGGATAAAAATTTATCCCTTTCTTGGCGGCTTATTAAAACAATTACGTGATCAGATAGAAATAAAGGTATTAAGAAGTAATAAAGGGGCTAACTTAAAATAATTAGCTATTACTGATGTATTTTTCGACCTCACCAACAAAGACCTCAACCTCAAATGGCTTAGATATATAGCCATCACAGCCTGCTGCGAGTATCTCTTCACGGTCGCCACGCATGGCTTTCGCCGTTAAAGCAACTATTGGAATAGCATAACCAGCAAGTTTTAACTGTTTAGTTGCCTCAATGCCATCCATCCCCGGCATTTGAATATCCATTAACACGAGGTCAAAACTGCCATTTTGAGCTTCTTTAACCGCATCTTCACCATTTTCAACTTGTTCAACCGTATGTCCCGCGTCTTCTAATAAGAAACGAGCAATATAGCGATTATGCTCATTATCATCGGCGATTAATATGTTGCTCATAAAGTGATTCCCTACATACATACTATATATGTATATTTTCGACTGCTTAACATCCGTATGCAGTACTTGCTACTTAAGTACACAAGCTTATGCCAAAACCTGTTGAATTTAAAGTAAATAACGTTGTTATTAGGCCTCCGTACATATATTTTTGTACTACGTTTATTTCTCAAACTAAATCCGCATCCATAAAATACGATCGAAGTATTTACTCGATAGTTATTTTGGCAAAACGACGTTTACCTACTTGAACTACGTACGTGGTGCCTTTGACAAAAGTTTGTTTGCTATCAACCGCTTTCTCGCCGTCTACTTTAACTGCACCTTGTTTAATCATGCGCATTGCTTCCGAGGTACTTTTCACTAATTCAGCACCTTTAAGTAAATTGGCGATAGGTGTCTCGGCAGAAAAACTAAACGCGGGCATTTCATCTGGAATAATGCCTTTTTGAAAACGAGCAATAAAATTCTCACGCGCCTGATCAGCAGCACTACGATCATGGAAACGTTCAATAATTTCTTCTGCGAGCAAGAACTTAATATCACGTGGATTTTTGCCTTGTTCAATATCCGTTTTGAATTGTTCAATTTCAGATACGGGACGGAAACTAAGCAATTCAAAGTAGCGCCACATCAAATCATCGGAAATAGACATCAACTTGCCAAACATGTCATCCGGCGCATCATTAATACCAATATAATTATTTAATGACTTCGACATCTTTTGCACGCCATCCAGGCCTTCAAGGATTGGCATCGTCAGGACAACTTGTGGCTTCTGGCCAAAGGCTTCTTGTAATTGACGACCCACCAATAAATTAAATTTCTGATCCGTACCACCAAGTTCAACATCGGCCTTCATTGCAACCGAATCGTAACCTTGTATTAACGGGTAAAGAAATTCATGGATCGCAATCGGCTGACCATTACTGTAACGCTTGTTAAAATCATCCCGTTCCAACATTCGCGCCACGGTATGTTTTGCCGCCAGTTGAATCAGCTCACTGACATCCATTGCATTCATCCAGCTCGAATTAAACATCACCAATGTTTTTGTCGGATCAAGAATTTTAAAAATTTGCTCTTCGTAACTCTTGGCATTTTCGATCACATCATCACGCGTCAACGGCGGCCGAGTTGCGCTCTTGCCCGTTGGGTCACCAATCATTCCAGTGAAGTCACCGATCAAAAACATGACTTCATGACCTAAATCCTGAAATTGACGCAGCTTGTTAATCAATACCGTGTGACCGAGGTGTAAATCCGGAGCCGTTGGATCAAAACCTGCCTTGATACGCATCGGCTTGCCTGATTCCAGGCGTTCAACAAGTTCTTTCTCTACAAGAATTTCATGCGCGCCACGCTTAATAATGGCCAGTGCATCGTCTACTACTGTCATTCCAACCTCAGGATTAAGTTATTTTTTGTGGCGCAAGATTACCACAGCCACACAGTGTGGCGCAGTTCACACCATATTATTTCTCTTTATACTATATATATGGGCTATTGACCCACTGACAGATAAACGCTATCGTTGCTTCGACTATAAAAAACTAATGAATTCCGTGAATTATCGCTCATTTATCAAGCGTGACTATAAGTTACGCGAGTCCGCGAACAAAACGTTCGTCAAACTCCTAAATAGACGCCAGATCGTCCTTGCCACCCTTTCTCTTTTGGTAGGCTTAACTGTGCTTTCCGCTATTGTTTCTGATGACTCAGAAGCACAAATTTCTGAAAAAGCGCTGACGCTTCCAATCAACGATGCACCTACACGCGTAGTACAGCAGCTCAAACTACCGATTCACACGCAAGACCCACGAATCAGTGCCCTGACGGCTAAAGCAGTGCCTGTTAAACAGGTTGCACAGAAACGTATCAAGGTTCGCAAGGGTGATACGCTTGCTGCTATTTTCTCACGCAATAAAATCAGTGCCCGCGATGTCCATAACATCATAGCCCTAGGCAAAGTGACTAACGGTTTACGCAACCTGCGCCCTGGCCAGCACATCCGCTTAGCATTTACTGAGCAAGGCAAATTTACAGGTCTCGTGCATGAAATTAACCAATTCAAATCTTTACAAGTCAGTCACGGCGACAAAGGCTACTCCGCAAAACAAATTATTCGTAAACCGGATGTTCGTGTTGCCTACGCCAATGGCAAGATTCGCGACTCGCTATTTCTTGATGCAAAAAAAGCCGGTCTTGAACAAAGCCTGATTATGGAGCTCGCCGGTATTTTTGGTTGGGATATCGATTTTGCATTAGATATACGCCGCGGTGATAGCTTCCACGTCGTCTACGAAGAAAAGTATCTCGATGGTGAAAAGATTCGTCACGGTAATATTCTCGCTGCAGAGTTCGTTAACCGAGGCCGTAGCTACCGCGCTGTACGCTATACCGCTGAAAACAACCGTGCTGATTACTACTCACCAGACGGTAAAAATATGCGTAAAGCCTTTTTACGTACGCCAGTCGATTTTCGCCGAATAAGCTCACGCTTTGGCAAACGTCATCATCCCGTACTTAACCGCATGCGCGTACACAAAGGGGTCGACTATGCAGCAAAGCGTGGAACGCCTGTTCGCGCGACCGGCGATGGCAAGATTATCCACCGTGCCCGTAAAGGTGGTTATGGTAAAACTATTATCATTCGTCATGGCGGAAAATACAGCACACTGTATGCCCACCTTTCCAGTTACGATCGCAAGGCGCGCGGCAAAGTAAAACAAGGACAGGTTATTGGCTATGTAGGTACAACAGGCCGTTCAACGGGCCCGCATCTACATTATGAATTCCGTGTGAATGGTGTGCATCGTAATCCGCTTACCGTTAAGCTACCGAGCGCAACGTCTATTAATAAACGTTACAAACAGGATTTTTTAAATCAAACTCGTGGTCTATTAGCTCAGCTTGATGGCATAAAACGCATCGACATTGCCCTTGCCCCTTAAGGCATTCACAATAGTCTCGTCACAAACTTCAGGAGGCTGCACACGTGACTGAACGTTTTATCGGCTTAATGTCTGGCACCAGCCTTGATGCCATTGATGTCGCTCTAGTCGAGTTTGATAGTCACTACCCAAAGTTAATTGCTAGCCATAGCCAAGCCCTGCCTGCTGAACTCCGTGACACGCTTTTATCCCTTAACCGAAGTCGTGCCGGTGAAATTAAACGCATGGCGGTTGCCGATGTGCAGTGGGCACAACAAGCCGCTGATGCGGTAAACACATTACTTTCACAAACAACGCTGACGGCGAATGATATTTCCGCTATTGGTAGTCACGGTCAAACTATTCGCCATGCACCTAATAATGAAACTCCTTATACCTTACAGATCGGCGATCCTAATACGCTGGCTGAATTAACAGGTATCACTACGACCGCCGATTTCCGTCGTCGCGATCTCGCCGCTGGCGGACAAGGCGCACCATTAATGCCAAGCTTTCATAACGCGATGCTTCGCGTCAACGATGAAACTCGCGTCGTTGTAAATATTGGTGGCATGGCCAACATCACTGTATTACCTGCTGATCCAGATGAAGACGTGATCGGTTTTGATACCGGCCCCGGCAATGTCTTAATGGATGCCTACATCCAGACATGCTTACGCAAAGATTATGACGAAGGTGGACATTGGGCAGCGAGTGGCTCGGTAAATACCGATTTGCTGACACGTTTGTTACGCGATAAATTCTTTAAATTGCCACCGCCTAAATCAACCGGCAGAGAATTATTTAACCTGCGTTGGCTGGAACGCCACCTTAAGCGAATCAAAAAACGCATCGTCAGAAAACACGTCCAAGCCAGTTTATGCGAATTAACCGCCGTGTCCATTAGCGAAGCGATTCAAGAATATGCCGCCGATGCAAAGAGTATTATTGTCTGCGGTGGTGGTGTTCATAACACCGCGTTGATGTTTCGCCTACAATGTTTACTCGAGCATCAACAAATTCGTTCTAGCGAAGATTATGGAATTGATCCCGATGCCATGGAGGCGATCGGTTTTGCATGGCTCGCCCAACAAACTCTAGCAATTCAACCGGGCAACCTGCCCTCGGTTACCGGTGCGACCCACCCCGTTGTTCTCGGTGGTATCTACCCTGGTGGAATATTAAGTTAGTACTTACTCTCGCTTATAAGGTGTGTCCATAAAACCTTCTGTGGGCACTATCGTACCTTCAATATACTTATTCCCCCAAACAGCAAGCTCTTTAATGAGTGGACGTAAATCCTCTCCTTTTTGCGTTAACCTATACTCATACCGCACAGGCTTTTCCTGATACGGCAACTTATCAATAAGCTCAGCCGCTTCTAGCCGTTTCAACCTGTCAGCCAATATATTGGTTGGAATACCCTCAGCAGAGTCAGCCAACTCACTGTAACGTCGCTTCCCCAGCAATAACATGTCGCGCACGACCAAAATCGTCCACTTATCGCCAATAATATCCAGGACACTCGATACCGGACACATCGATCTCAGGCAATCTGTCTCTTTCTTGGTCTGGGGCTTTTTACTCATATCCTTACAATATCATAATTAGTTACTTGCAATATACAAGTAACTATATTAGATTCATAGCTATAGTGACTTGCAAATAAAAAGTTACTAGCAATTCATCAATAAGCTCAAGGAGAGAACTATGAATTTCTACACTGTCAATGGCTCACCAAACTGCCGCAAAGTACACGCTGTCATTAACTACCTAAAACTCGATGTGCAAATAAACGAACTCAATATATTCACTGGCGAACTCGCTACACCCGAATTTCACTCGCTAAACCCCAATGGCATGGTGCCAGTACTTGAAGATGGACATTTTCTACTATGGGAATCGAATGCCATCATGCAGTACCTTGCTGCAAAAGCACCCGAGAGCAGCTTCTATCCTAGCGAACCACAGTTCCGCGCAGATATTCACCGCTGGCAATTTTGGGAACAAAACCATTTTAACCGCGCAACTGGAACATTAGTTTTTGAAAATATGCTCAAGTGTATTTTCAAGATCGGTGAACCTGATGCTAAAAAAATAGCGGCGGCGACAGAAGATTTTCACAAATACGCAACCGTACTTAATACCCACTTAGCTGATAAAGACTTCATGCTTGGTAGCAAACTGTCACTGGCTGACTTTTCTGTTGCCGGATATTCTGAATACTTTGACACTGCAAAAGTACCGTTCAGAAAATACCCGAATCTCGTCGCATGGCTGGAACGGCTGGATGCTATTCCTGCCTGGGCAGACACCCCGTCCCTAGCTGCCTGACTGAGATACCCAGATCGGGGAGCCACTCCTCCCAAAGGTTTTTACGTGTCTTTTCGGTCTGGGATTTTTCATCACCATTATAGATACCTTGTCTGCTTCGATGATTTTACTGCGTAAAATCGAGGCGTCGACACGCTATCAATAATGACTAGCTATGAAAATAAAAAGCCCCGCAGTGCGGGGCTTTTTTTATCTCTTATCTAACGGCACATAATCCCGTGCCGGTTCACCGGAATAAACCTGTGTCGGCCGGAAGATACGATTGCCACGCAACTGTTCACGCCAATGTGCTAACCAGCCGGCTGAACGTGAAATCGCAAAGATAGCGGTGAATTGATCTGCCGGAATACCCATGGCTTCGTAAAGAATGCCTGAGTAGAAATCAACATTAGCGTAGACACCTTTGCTGGCCAGTCTTTCTTCTGCGGCTTTTTCTACTGCCATCGCCGTTTCAAATGTTTGGTTAACATGGCCGTCACGCGATTCGAGTAAATCTTTAACCAACTTTTGTAAAATAGTGGCACGAGGGTCTTTGGTTTTGTATTCGCGGTGACCCATGCCCCAGATGACTTCTTTATTCTTTAATTTCTCATCAACATAGGCTTCTGCTTTATTTGGTGAACCAATTTCAGCCAGCATTTCCAGCACACGTTCATTCGCACCGCCATGTAGTGGGCCTGAGAGTGTTGCAATGGCTGAGGCCATCACGCTATTCGGTGTTGCTAGTGTTGAACCACTCACCAACATAGAGAAGGTTGAGGCGTTGATGGTGTGTTCGGCATGCAGGATTAAACAAACATCAAGAATCCGTGCCATTTCAGGTGACGGTTCTTTACCATTCAGCATATAAAGAAAGTTTTCAGCATAGGTAAGATCTTCGCGTGGCGGAATTGGGTCATAGCCGTTACGGATATGTTCCCACATAGCCACGATAGTACCCATGCGCGCAATAATCTTCACCGTCATGCGATGTACGTAACCAAGATCATCACAAACATCACTACCAGTGAGACATTCATTACCCGGATAAAACATACCCAAACTCGCCACGGCAGTTTGTAGCATTTCCATCGGGTGTCCTGTCGATGGCAGTGTCTTCATGAGTTCACGAACATGGTATTGAACAATGCGGTTGCGACGCAGTTCACCATCAAATTCTGACAATTCAGCTGCTGCTGGCAACACGCCATCAAGTAGTAATAAGGTAGTTTCTTCGAAAGTGCTGTGCTCAGCCAACTGTTCAATGGAGTAACCGCGATACGAAAGTATGCCGTGTTCTCCATCAATATCAGAGATGTTGGACTTTGTGGCTGGAACGCCTTCGAGCCCAGGTAAATATTCGTTCATGTAAATTTCCCAGATCCATCTTAATAAGCAAGTTAGGATAACAAAATACTACGAGACAGGGGACTATAGAATATGTAGAAAAAACACCTCGTTAAAACACATGCTTTGAAACAACAAGGGAATAAATGTTTTTTATTTAATTACAGGTAGTTACATAGAAAAAGAAGACCCACAACCACAAGTCGTCGTGGCATTCGGGTTATTAATAACAAAACGCGCACCTTCTAAATTTTCAACATAATCGACTGTTGCACCTTCAAGGTACTGAATACTCATTGGATCGACAACAAGACTCACCCCGTCAGTTTCTACTACGATATCACCATCATTTACTTGTTCAGCAAAATCGAAGCCATATTGGAAACCAGAACAACCACCACCGGTAATAAATACCCGTAATTTAAGGTCTTCGCGTCCTTCTTCTTCCATCAAGGCTTTAACCTTGTTGGCGGCATTATTACTAAAAATCAATTCTGAGGAATCTGTTGTCATGTCGAACCCCGCCTGAAAAGGCATTATCTAAGCTTACATTGAGGTATATATTAGCAGGTTCTTAATTATGAGGAAACATTCCCGAGCAAATTACTCAGGATTCTTCTATCAGCTTATTCGCATGCATGGCTGGCTGTTGTTGAACATTTACCTTGCTCACTGGTTGATGAGCTTCTGACTCATGCAATAGGTTGCCATTCACTTCTGCGCCCATCGCCATTTCGATCAATTGATAATAAACATTACCGTTAACACGTGCATTGCTAGCTAATTCAACACCTTGGCTCGCATGTACATCGCCCGTTACACAGCCATTGAGATTAATAGTCGGTACTCGCACTTCACCTTCAATACGGCCATGTTCGCTTAATCGTAGCACCGATGAGGAACCTTCTTTCGCAACAACATTACCTTTAATGACACCATCGATATGTAGACCACCAGAAAAATAGACATCGCCCGCTATCTCGGTATTTTGACCTATTAACGTCTCTACATTCATGGATTTACGTTTCTTTTTGCTACCTATCATGTCTTTATTCTCTCCCCGCCCATATTTATAAAGTAGACATTATTCGCTTTTGCTGGCGCCCGCAAGCCCTGTTCGTCTAGACTGCCAACATCATCACACCTTGCAACCATAATAGAAATACATAGAAACTGGCGTCAGGGTTGAGCCTTGTGCAAGAATACCGCTTATCAATACAAGACGTTAAAAGGAAAGACGCTAAAAGCATGAATAAATTCGTACTACTACTGGGTTTGATATTCCTGCCCTTGATTGCCTATGCCGATATTGACCGCGCCCAACAGTTATTTGATGAGCAGCGTTTTGGCGAAACATTGGAAAAGATTGATGCCATATTGGCAACACAGACTACGCATCAACAAGCTCTTTTCCTCAAGGCAATGACGCTGGAGCGCATTGGCCGTATTGACGATGCTATTAATACCTACCAGCTGCTTAGTCGTAAATATCCCAAGTCACCAGAAGTACATAACAATCTTGCCGCCCTATACGCTAAACAAGGTAATTATGAACTTGCTCGAGATTCCCTGCTTACTGCGCTTAAGACACACGCAAGTTACGCAACGGCCTATGCGAATTTAAATGATATTTATTCACGTATGGCTAATAACGCCTATTCCAAAGCGCTCGCACTTGAAAATAAAAACAAACCAACAGTACTTGCACTTAAGACAATTAATAAATTAGATCTCCCCCCTAATCTTCCCATAGCGAAAAATCCAACATCGGTAGTTAAAATTAAACCCATTGCGGTTGCAAACAAAACGGTAAGTATTGCTGAAAAATCAAAGGAAACTGAACTCATTATCGACACTGTGACGGGGTGGTCAAACGCTTGGTCTGCACAAAATAGTGATGCCTACCTTGCTTACTATGCTGATCGCTTTAGCCCACCTAATGGCTATTCACGACAACGATGGGAAAAAGATCGACGCATACGTTTACGCAAACCTGCTTTTATTCGCATTTCTATTCAGGCACCAAAAGTAACCTTACTATCCAAACGCACTGCACGTTTAACCTTTAAACAAGGTTACCAATCAAACAGTTTTCATGACTCCGTAATCAAAACACTGTTGTTAGAAAAGATAGATGGTAGCTGGCAAATTCTTGACGAATACACCGCCTCATGAAGAATGCTGCAAAAATCTTTACCAGCCTGTTAATCGCAACGCTACCAAATTTGGTGTTTGCGAACGATACGCACACGCAAGATCATTATGAAGAAAATCTAATTCAAACTATCGACGACCTATCCCAACAAGGTCTCGATCCTGCATTACAACGCATTGAAAAATTAGTCGCAAAGAATCCCAATTTCAAATTAGCACAACTTGTCTATGCTGATTTGTTATTAGCCAAGTCTCAACCTCTTAATGCTTTTGGTTCACATCCCAAAGCCACCTCGAAACTACTGGATGGATTGCGTAACGAAGCGAAACAACGACTTGCGCATTTTGCAATGCCACCGAATAAAACAGCAATACCTGCTAGCATCGTCAAATTATCCGACAAGACCAAACACGTCATTGTTGTTGAATTAGATCGTTCCCGTTTATATGTTTTTAAGAACCAACAGGGAATACCTAAACTCGTTAAAGATTTTTACGTTTCAATTGGTAAAAAAGGTGCTGACAAATTTATTGAAGGTGATAAAAAAACACCCATCGGTGTATATAAAGTCACACACTTTATCGCCGATAAAAAATTGCCTGACTTTTATGGCACCGGTGCATTCCCTATCAACTACCCCAATCGCTGGGATTATCGTTTAGGTAAAACTGGCCATGGCATTTGGTTGCACGGCACGCCGATTGACACTTATAGTCGCCCACCACTTGCGAGTGATGGTTGTGTTGCTCTCAGCAACGAAGACTTTACCTTATTACGATCGTTTGTCGATGCGGGAACAAACCCGGTTATTATTACGCGAAAAATTAGCTGGCTTGAGCACGCAGAATGGAATTCACAACAAGCACAACTTGAAGGTTTAACTCAAGATTGGCGACAAGACTGGGAAAGTTTAGATAGCCGACGTTATCTGTCACACTATTCAGAATCTAAATTCCGCAGTGGTCGAAAGAACTTTAAATATTGGTCGAATAACAAAACCAAAATCAATGCCCGCAAATCTTTTATAAAAATAAATCTAAGTGATGTGAATATTTTCCGCTACCCTGGTGTCGATAACATGTTGGAATTTTCTTTCCAGCAAGACTATCGAAGCAGTAACTATAGTAACGTGACTAACAAGCGTCTTTACTGGCAAAAAAATAATCAACAACAATGGCGTATTGTTTACGAAGGTCCTGCTTGATCGATTACAGGTGTAACCAGTTGTTGCGTTGGTTTTTCTTCTTTACGCGGCGTGTTCTTGCGTAACCATCGCACCATATCTACCCATATGTGCGATATCTCTTTTCCTGAAGGCATAATCCCCGCGTGTTTCAACTCAATCGTAATCACTGGAATTTTTTGTTCAACACCCGCGTAATTTCCTAACGAACCCGGATAAGCTCCCAATAAATTAAGATACAACTTTCCAAGGCGTTTCGGAGGCCTTGGTGGACCATCAAAATCCAATACACCGTAAGGTGCATGCACCGCAACAATCACATCAGGCTTAAACTCTTTAACCAAGTTATATAACCAACGTGTTTCAGGTTCACTTAGCGGATCTTTACCAGGGTATCTACGTGGATTACGCTGCGTTCGTTTAACCCAGTAATGTTTACTTTGTTCATGCCAATCACGGGTTGGAAAATTTCTATTTAGATCGACACCGTTTGCATTCATACGTTGTGATTTTTTTCTCAGCAATCCATCTGGATTTAATAAAGGTACAACCTTCCAGTGAAATAACCCCGAATGATACCGCTCCAGTTTACTCAGCCATTTATAAACCACGCTCACCGATGAATATTCATCACCGTGAATACCTCCGACAACTAATACTCGCGCTTGTGGTTTACGAGGAGGAATCGGTGGATATTCCTTAATTAAAATAGGTATACCCTGAACAGACTCGCCGCCTGTCAGCTCCAGACCGATGGAACATTCTTTATAGCTTACGCTGGCTAATTTCTTAGCTGTCTTTTTACAAACATCCGTAACGCTCATTTGTGCCGATATTATCGGCGACAGCATTAATAATATAAATAACGAAAAAGAGCCAAATATCTTTTGCTTACTTAAAATCATAACGCAGAAGTCTTAAAGGAATCTGATGGCCATGAGAAGGTTTTTTCTAGAGTGACGTGGTTCGAAGATATTTTTACATGTACTCGACTAGGTATAAAACCTTTTGGCAATACAAGGTCGCCTTCAAAACTTTGGAAATATTTAAAACGGAAATCCAATTTTTTCTGTCCGCCAGCAGACAATGATGTCAAATTAATCTGCTTTGTCTTTCCTCCATTAACTCCCTCTACATGCATAACTATGCTGCCACGCGTAATTCGCCTGTTCTTAATTACTTGTGTTAGAACAAGTTTATAGCGGAAATTATTTTCTTGACCAAGAGCAACAACATCAAATTTCTGAATCCTTAAACCGCGGTTTGATTCACGTGGTGCAACAATGCTTCTATAAAATGCGACTTCTTCCTTTAACTCTAATATCTCAGATTGCAAAACGCCAAGCGAAGAATTTACCTCTGCATAAGCCAGTTTTTCAATTTCCATACTACGCTGATTTGCCACCAAATCATCACGGGTTTTTTCCATTTCTGTGAGTAGTCGATTTATTTCACTTTGTAATTCGCCACGCTGGACCTGTAATGAAGCAAAGTCATAATCAGAACGTGAATGGCCATAATCATAAAGCAAATAACCAGTGGCCATTACTACAAAAACAATAAGCGCTATTAATAAACCACGTTTAATCGGATCACGCTCATGAACTACTAATTGCGGAGAAAGTTTCATTGTTTTACGGCAGTAAGCCGATTCCTTGCAGGCCCGTCTGTTCGTCTAACCCAAACATAATATTAAGATTCTGAATTGCTTGTCCTGCTGCACCTTTAACCAGATTATCAATCACTGATAAGACAACAACAGTGTCTCCGTCTTGTGGCCGGTGCACTGCTATCCGGCAAGTGTTAACGCCCCGCACTGTTCTGGTTTCCGGGTGACTCCCTGCGGGTAATACATCAACAAAAGGTTCATTTGCATATCTGTCTTCAAAAACTTTTTGCAAATCAACATCTGTTTTTAATAACTTGGCATATAACGTCGAATGAATACCTCTCGTCATCGGCATCAAATGTGGAACAAACGTAAGGCCAACGTCTTTACCCGCAGCCACTTCCAAACCCTGACGGATCTCAGGCAAATGTCTATGGCCAGACACGGCGTAAGCCTTCACGCTTTCATTCACTTCACTCATAAGAATGCCAACACTCGCCGAACGGCCCGCACCACTAACACCTGATTTACAATCGGCAATCAGCCCAGTAGTTTCGATTAAATTATTTTCGATCAGTGGCAAATATCCTAGCTGACTTGCTGTTGGGTAACAGCCAGGATTCGCTAATAGCCGCGCGGATTTAATTGCTTCTCTATTTACTTCTGGCAAGCCATATACAGCATCAGCAATCAGTCCGGGACTGACATGAGTCATTCCGTACCACTTTTCCCACACCGCCACGTCACTAATTCTGTAGTCTGCGGCAAGATCGATAACCCGCACACCTGCTTTAAGTAGCTTAGGTGTATGCTGCATCGCCACACCATTTGGCGTAGCAAAGAACACCACATCGCAATCTTCTAACTTGGCATCATCAGGTGCGGTAAAGACAAGATCAACATGCCTGCGCAAGCTAGGGAAAATATCGGCAACAGCCGTTCCTGCTTCGCCCCGCGAGGTGATTGCCTGTAATTCAATATTTGGATGCAAGGCCAACAAACGTAACAACTCCACGCCCGTATAGCCCGTACCACCTACAATGCCTGCCTTAATTGTCTTCATGATTTATCTACGTCTAATTTATTAATTCAAGAACCGCATAATAGGCATGTATCAGCCGAGAGTGAAGCCTCGCTTGCCAATCATGGGTCATTAGTGATGATTTATTTTAGACAAAAAAAAGCGGCCGAAGCCGCAGAGTCTGCATTTTTATATTTTTATTATTATTAGTCGTCTTATTATTATTATCTGCTTGCTCACTTTCCGGTGTGGGCGGAACCAGTTTTTTTGACTGCGTGTAATCTATCGAATCAATAACCCTTCGTCAAGTCATTGATTTTATATTACTTTATAAGAATACCCTTAAATAGATTCGTTCTAAATTAAAGTTGTTATTTTATCCACATTTGCTAAATCTCAATCAACAGATCCTATCTCGAGATACGGCTGTCATGATGATAAGATCATCCTTTTCAAAAGGATGGAATACACTGGTGCGGTCAGCCCTTCAAACTTTACGCAATAAAGTGCTCTGCACCACAACATGGAAGATCCAGTTAGTTTTCTGGTTTAGTGCCATTTTGGTGGGTATTGCTGCGACCTTATTTGCCCTAGCCAGCGAACATACTCACGGCCTATTCAAACGCATTCTCACCATTTCACCTTATTTGCCGCTAATCGTCACTCCGCTGTTATTGGTTCTAGTGGCTTGGTTAACGCGGCGCTTTTTTCCTGGCGCGCAGGGCAGTGGTATTCCCCAATCCATTGCCGCGCTTAGTATGCCTGACCATGGCGCACGCACCGCATTGCTATCACTACGCATTGCTGCCGGTAAGATCATTCTAACCCTGCTCGGGCTATTGGGCGGCGCCTCCATTGGTCGTGAAGGCCCTACCGTGCACGTCGGCGCCGCGATTATGTTTTCCTTTGGTAACCTGGCGCGTTTTCCACAACATTTTATGGATCGTGGCCTAATCCTGGCCGGTGGCGCAGCCGGCGTTGCTGCTGCCTTTAACACACCGCTCGCGGGTATCGTATTTGCCATAGAAGAAATGAGTCGTTCCTTCGAACAACGCACCAGTGGCACCATTCTCACCGCCGTAGTCATTGCCGGTATTACTGCCATTGCGATACAAGGCCCCTATACTTATTTTGGTGTGAGTGATGCCAGCTTACCGCTAAGTTCCAGTTGGTTAGCTGTACTGGTCTGTGGCGTATTAGGTGGCGGGCTTGGTGGGCTATTCAGCCGTGGGCTGATTAGTAGCACCCGCAAACTTGCGCCTTGGCACAGTAAATTTCCTCTCCGTATCGCCCTCATTTGTGGGCTAGGTATCGCTGTTATTGGCATATTCTCCGGCGGTAGTACCTACGGCACAGGCTACGATGAAGCACGATTGCTTGTTACCGGTGAAGGTGAACTCGACCCGAGCTACCCATTCATGAAATTACTCGCCACCTTTGTTTCGTATTTAAGTGGCATTCCCGGTGGTATTTTCGCACCATCACTGGCAACCGGCGCAGGCATCGGCGCATTCTTTGCGCAATGGTTTACCTCGGTTCCCATCGAAGCCATTGTTTTGCTCGGCATGGTTGGCTACTTCACTGGCGTAGTACAAACACCAATCACGGCCTTTGTTATCGTCCTCGAAATGACCGGTAATAACGGTATGCTATTACCCTTAATGCTAACGGCCTTAATTGCGCAGGGCACGTCTAAGTTCATTTGCCCCGAAGCTATCTATGAAGCCATGGCTGTGCCCTTCTTGGCCACCAATGATCCTGACGCAACAAACGAAAAATCAGAAAAACAGGCTTAACGGCATTTTCTAATGCAACCCAAACACGCTAGACTTGTCCAACGAAGTGATTACAAAAGCAACGGGGTAATAAATGGAAACGGTTGAGATTATTGCACTTACCATGGGTGTGGCTTGGGCCAGTGGCATTAACCTATATGCCGCGATGTTTATGCTTGGCTGGATGGGTTCTACCGGCGATATGAATCTACCTGCTGATATGGAAATCCTTAGTAATCCCTTGGTGATGACTGCAGCTGGTTTTATGTATTGCGTTGAATTCTTCGCTGATAAAATTCCCGGAGTGGATACAGGTTGGGATGCCATCCATACCTTTATTCGTATTCCTGCCGGCGCCATGTTGGCGGCCTCCTCTGTCGGTGACGTCACTCCTGCTATCGAACTCTCTGCATTTATACTTGGCGGTACCCTGGCAACCGGTTCACATCTGGCGAAATCGGGATCACGTGTAATGATTAATGCCTCGCCCGAGCCTTTCACCAATTGGACTGCCTCTATTGCTGAAGATGCCGCCGTGATTGGTGGGCTTTGGGCTGCACTGAATCATCCTTGGTTATTTATTGCTGCGTTGGTAGCCTTTATTCTGCTGATTGTGTGGTTACTGCCTAAGCTATGGCGCACTCTAAAACGACTATTCCGCTGGCTTGGTCGCAAACTTGGTATGATTGACGAGCCACCAGCAACAATAGATACCACGATACCGTCTACAGATAAATCAACTGCGGAAAAAATACCTCCGCCTTCATCCTAAACAATTATTTACGACTATAATTTTTATGAAAATCAAAGACACCTTTATTACCGTTATTGCTGTCGCCATTTTGGGCTTACTTGGCTATGTTTGGTTTTCACCTGCGGGTATTGGCTCAGCACCTGAGATCAAATTCACGACCCTGGATAATCGCCCCCTGACATTGCAATCATTAAAAGGTAAACCGGTACTCGTTACCTTCTGGGCAACTTCCTGCACGGGCTGTATTAAAGAAATTCCTCACCTTGTTGAATTGCATAATAAGCTCTCGGCAAAAGGTCTCACTATTATTGGTGTCACAATGGCTTACGACCCACCTAACCATGTTACCGAGCTGGTTAAACGTCGTAAACTACCTTACACCATTGCTATGGATATCGACGGCAGCGCCAGTCGTGCCTTTGGCGACATAAAATTAACACCGACTACTTTTTTGATCTCACCTGATGGCCGCATCGTACTCAAGAAAATTGGTGATCTTGATATGGCCTCGCTAACAACGCGAATTGAATACATGCTAAAACCAAAACAAGCAGCACTTTAATGTGGCTTAAGGCATTACATTTAATTTTTATGGTGACGTGGTTTGCCGGACTATTTTATTTGCCACGTCTGTTTGTTTATCACGCCATGAGCAATGACGAAATCAGTAATCAGCGCTTCAAAGTGATGGAGCGCAAGTTGTTCTACGGCATCATGACCCCCGGTGCGATCCTGACTATCATCTTCGGTTTTTGGATGTTGTCTGATTATGCCTGGGCTGCTTACGCCAACAGTGGTTGGTGGCTACATGCCAAATTAGCCCTGATTGCAGTATTGGTGATCTACCATATCTACTGCGGCAAACTGCTACGGGACTTCCGCGATGATCGTAATAAACATGGCCATGTTTACTACCGCTGGTTTAACGAGCTTCCCGTTCTTATCCTTGTTGCGATAATCATTCTTGCTTCAGTAAAACCGTTCTAAAAAAATGGTTTTTTTAGACCTCCTTTAAGGGAATATTTTCGCTATACTCCCCGTCCATTATAGAACTGACCTCAGAATAGGAAGTAGTAACATGGCAAGAATGGTGCAATGTGTTGTCCTTAAACGCGAAGCTGAAGGACTTGAAAGCAATCCTTACCCAGGTGAACTTGGTGTGCGTATTTACGAGAATGTTTCTGCTGAAGGCTGGAAACAGTGGTTAGAAAGACTCACCAGCATCATGAATGAGAATGGTTTAAGTACTGCTGACCCACGTAGTTTCGACATTATTGAAAAAGGCATGTTGGGCTTTTTCTTTGGTGAAGGTGATGCTGGCGATGCGCCTCCTGGTTTTAATCCTGGTGGCGGTGGCGGCAAGAAATAAACCTTAGCTTGGTGCGCCGGCTATTTTAAACAGCGGCGCGGTAACAATTTTCAAATGGCTATGCGCCTCTCTTAATGCTGATTCAGCTTCCGCTGCTGAATTAGCAACCGCATAAATAAAGCCTAAGTAACTCGAGCCTTCCGGTAACGGTACTAACTCATGTCCATCTCGGACACTAATAACGACTTCTTTAATTCCCGGCACAGCACGTGCTGCAGCTGTACCTTCAATACGCCGCAATATTCCCGCCCGTGGTATCGGGATCATCAGCACACCCGCACCATCTTTAAACTCAATCGTCGGCAGCGGTAATTTCAACAACTGCGCCAACACTAATTTTTCTAATGCCTGTCCCGTCGCAAGTTCGACCAATCTTGCACACTCACCACCAATAGTGCGCGCAGCCACTTCCAACACCCAGGCTTTATCATTCTTATCTATGCGTAACTCTGCGTGCACCGGCCCTTGTTGCAAACCGTAAGCCTGACACGCTGCGGCAACTGTTTGCGTAATATGTTGCTGTAACGTTTCAGATAACCGTGATGGAGAAATATAATAACTCTCTTCAAAAAAAGGACCGTTAAGCGGATCCGGTTTATCAAACAACGCCAGTGTTGTTAATTCACCGTTCGAGAGCAAGCCCTCATACGCCACCTCTCGTCCTTCTATAAATGCCTCTGCAAGAATAGCCGAGGCTTCCTCAGGGATTTTCACCTCACGTAAGATCGTCATAATACGGTTAACAGCCAACTGCGCTGCTTCCACATTATCTACGCGTATTACCCCTCGACTACCCGACATCGCGAGCGGCTTCAACACACAAGGATATGTCAGTGTTTCAAGCTGTGCCGGGATGGGTTCGCTTAACTCAATTCGCTGATGTTCTGGCACAGCAACACCTGCAAGTTGTAAACATACGCGCGCCTGATCTTTTCTCCTTGCGAGTAACGCCGCTTGCGGCGGGTTATGCATTAAACCTAAATTCTTGGCTAATCTGGCAGCTAACGCAACGCTCAGTTCATCAGTACCAAGTACCGCCTGAAAAGGTGTTTTTACCGACGCGGCTATTAGTGCTGAGAGAGCCTTTTCCTGATCGCTAAAATCTATATGGAGACCTTTATTAATCACCGAAATAAGTGAATGTTCGCCCTCTGATGCAATCGTGGCATCAACGTCCAGATTCGATGCTGCATTCAAGTAAGGTGCGATCCGATAGCTCTGCTTCGGAGTGATAATCAGTACGCGAGGTCTTGTTGTATTATTCATAGACATAAAAAAGTCCGCAACGTTTATCGTTGCGGACTTTTAGTATTCAGAAATACTAGATGGTTTAACCACCACCACTGCAACCACTGCAACCACCAGAGCCACCAGTTGAAGCAAAGACGTTATTGAATACGAAACTCGCACCATTCATGCCATTTTCAGCATAATCGATTTCAACACCTTGCAAATAATTAAATGCAATAGAGTCCACATAGACCTGAAACCCATCCGCCTCATATATTTTATCGTTATCAAACTGGTCGCCAGTAAACGTCATGCCGTAAGTCATGCCGCTACAACCACCACCTGTAACAAACAAACGGATCGCAGTGATGTCTTCATCTTCAACATCATCAAACAATTTACTCATGACCCCTTGCGCTGCTGGCGTCAAGGTAATGTCGTTATCGACCATTGCACTAGAAAATTCCATCATCTACTCCTAAATTAATCGCTTACCGTATGGCTGCCATTGTACCGTGTCTGGCCGCCGAGCAAAGCGTTAATTCTTCATATAACCCTAGAACTTATGGGTATAACGCACGTAGAAGTCAGTATCCACACGATCTCGCAAGGCACCATTAATATCATCTAAGTCTTCACGCTGGCGCAAACGAATTGCCAATTTAGATTTCTTATCCATCTTCCAAACATAACGTGTTTCAATCAAGGTATTGTTATTGCGGAAATCCGGTGATAACAACCAACCTGCTTCGACGCGACCCAAGACAAGAGCCGCGCTGTGGCGTGGAATAATGTCGACAAAGTTAAATGTCACTTGCGCCGCTGTTCCGCCTACTTTACCTGATGTACCTGTTTTGGCTGCTACTTTAGTTTGGCGATTACCGGCATAACCCAATTCACCACTTAACTGAAATTTCATTCCCGATGTGCCTAGTGGCCAGCGGGCAGAAGTACGTCCTACTAAAGCCCAATAATCATCAATGCGCCCTGTTGCATTACCATCTACTTGTAATGCGTCTGGTAAATAAGTGAAGTCTATAGCACGTTGCACAATGGGCCCCCATTTCTGCTTACTTTCTAAAGCAAAGAATCCACTGACACGACTACCGTCATCACTAAAATTAAGTGGTCCACGACGAACCTCGGTAGAGCCTTCATCCGAGTTGTACTGCAATATACCGTGTGCTTTCCAACCATTATTTAGCTTATATTCTGCATGTACACCGTCAACCCAAGTAATATCAGTATTACCGCTATTGGCGCGATCCAATGATTTCTTCGCTACGCCATCCAGCTCAAACTTGGTTTGGAAACGACCCGCACGAATCTTCCAACTGGCAGTGGGTTTATAAGTTAAGAAAAGCTCATCGAGTGTTGAATCGCCACGACGTAAACCATCACCCGCCGGGATCGTCTTGAATAATTCAAAATGAGGATGATTACTCTCTTCGGTTGAATAACGTCCTGCAAAACGAACTTTACCAGATAGAGTGTCCGTAAATTTCATTCCTACACCCGCACGAACGCGTAAACGAAATTCATCCGTGGTGTTCTGGCTTCTATTACGATCTTCGCGATCATTCGAAAAAAAGCCGAAACGGACATCACCAGAAAATTTTACTGAATCTGTTGATGGGTTATTAACAGCAAAACCGTTAGTTGCTGTTAGTGCACAAGCTGTAGCAATAATAAGGCGACGCATAGTCGTTCTCCTGATATAAACGCAAATGATAATGATTCGTATTTATATTCGCATATTAGAATCCGCTTGTCTAGATCAAAAAACGACGAATATATCGCCGTTTATCATTAAAGCATCTTAAGAGGTGGGATTATATTAGTGACTGACTTGGCTTTCGATCTTGCCAAGTTGACGTTCCGCATCAACAAGATGGTGTCGCCAATGGAATTCATAGCTGTGTTGCCAATCTCTAGCTGCTTGAGTTGGATTATCTTCCAACATACTCAAACCATGCTTCAAATCAAAATAAATATCGGTGATATCGTCTGCCAAGGTTCCTGATAAACGGTGCCCATCGACCGCATCGTATTCGTAGTTATAACCGTTCCGTTCCCCGAGGACACTATATAGTCGCGTAAACAAATCAAAACGAGCATCATAATCAGTGCTTTGTTCGTAGACACTCAGGCTCTCAGGCTCACCTAGGCCGCTCACAGCGATATGTAGGCGGGGCAATAAATCGGCCATTTCTTCTAGCCAGGCATCCAACTGACAATCATCGAAGCGTTCGACTAATGCGCAAAAACTATTGGCCAATTGCGCCATTTGTTGTGTCGTTTCTGCTTTCATTTATGTCTTCCCCGTATGAGGCGCTAACCGGCCCTTTAGGAGTAAGTGTAGTCAATAATTCAGATTTTCCTACGACACCGGTCACGAAATTGACCGGTAAAATGGATTTAAATGGAGATTACTTTGCTACAGCAGCAATGAAATTCTTAAGATCATTAACAATTTCAGTAGCATGCTGACGGGGGTTCACTGTTTCGTAATGTTTGGCTATTTTGCCTTCCGGATCAATAATAAATGTTTGGCGACTAGAGTAACTAACCGGGCCGAATCCGCGCAGCACATTATATGCCTCGGAAACAACTTTCTTACTGTCTGATAACAATGAAAATGGCAGATGGTATTTCTCAGCAAATTCCTGATGCGAACTCACATCATCCAAACTAACGCCCATGACCACCGCACCCAGGCCTCGAATACGAAAATAATCATCACGGAAATTACAGGCTTCTTTAGTACAACCCGGGGTGTCGTCTTTAGGGTAAAAATACAGCACGAGCCACTTGCCACTGTAATCTTTTAAACGCTGCTGTTTGTTATTCTGATCCAGCAGGTCAAACTCAGGTGCAAAACCACCCAGTTTTGGCGTCTCCGACGCCTGCAACGGCCGCATAATGAAAACGGTGATAAACAACAGCACACCGATCACAATAATTGTTGGGTAAGATACACTCATTTCGCTATATCCTTTAGCCGTGACTTGGAAAATTCATTTTAAATTTCTATCATTTCAAAATCGTCTTTACCGGCACCACAATCGGGGCACTTCCAATTTGGCGGTACATCTTCCCACTTGGTTCCCGGGGCTATGCCCTCGTTAGGCCAGCCCTTTTCCTCACTATAAACATAGCCACAAATTACACATAAATAAGTCTTCATTTAAATATCTTTCCCTTCTTTAAAGTTAAGCTATAGCACGGTATCAGCATCTATTTCCATGCTACTCTCTAGAATCTATAGTCACTATTGAAACCGAAATATGCCCAAACAGCAAGACAACAAACACCCTGTCGTCATGTGTTTTTCCGGCCATGACCCTAGTGGTGGCGCGGGTTTACAGGCAGATATCGAAGCCACAATAGCAAATCATGCGCGCGCTTGTACTGTTGTGACCGCACTCACGGTACAAGATTCATCCAATGTTCAGCAAGTCACCCCCGTTGAGTTAAATCTTTTTCAAGCATCTGCTGACGCCGTACTTAAGGATGTTTCTGTGACTGTTTTCAAAACAGGCCTGCTCGCTGATGCACACATCGCTCAAATTGTTTCCAATATCGCAAAACAATACACCGAAATACCATTAGTGATTGATCCTGTACTCGCATCCGGCGCGGGTTCCGATTTAGCTGATGCAAAACTAATTAAGGTAATACAAGAACAGCTACTACCCCTTGCGACTATTGCAACACCTAACCTGCCGGAAGCCCAACGCCTCAGTGGTGAACAAGAAGCCGGGGCTTGTGCCGAAAAGATCCTCGCAATGGGTTGCCAATATGTACTGCTAACCGGTACCCATGCAACAACCGACAATGTAATTAACACGCTTTACAGTCGTAATACGCGAATCGAATTTGAAGTAAAGCGGCTCAATGGTGATTATCATGGCTCAGGTTGTACCCTCGCAGCGAGCCTTGCTGCGAACTTAGCCAATGGTCACGACATCAACACGTCAGTCAGTATGGCACTCGACTACACCTGGCAATCACTTAAACACGCTCAAGCCATCGGCAAAGGACAGTTACATCCAACACGTAACTTCAGACATGACTAAATCGCAAACTAAACTCAGCGGACTTTACGTTATCACTGATGACCATCTCAGTGGAAATGAGCTTATTCTTCACGTACGGCAAGCACTCGAAGGTGGCGCACATTTGGTTCAATACCGAAATAAAACCAAACAAACGTCCATAAAAGAAATGACTGCCCGTTCATTACTCGAACTATGTCGCGAATACCACGTACCACTACTCATTAATGATGACGTTGAACTTGCTGTCACCATTGGCGCGGATGGCGTCCATCTTGGTCAGAGTGATGTGAAATTATTAGAAGCGCGTCGTCTACTTGGTGCAAAAGCAATTATTGGTGTTACGTGTCATGCATCACTCGAGCTAGCCAAGCAAGCAGAAAAAAATGGTGCGAGTTATGTCGCCTTTGGTCGTTTCTTTGCATCGCATACCAAACCCGACGCCTCACCGGCAAGCATTAATTTACTTACAACGGCCAAACAACAATTATCTATTCCTATTTGTGCCATCGGTGGGATTACACCTGATAACGCACCGACATTAGTAGGTGCGGGTGCTGATATGCTTGCAGTCATTCATGGTGTATTTGGCCAAGAGAATATAAAAGAGGCTGCTAACCACTATGCAAAACTGTGCATCTGAACAGTGCATGCTGCGGTATTTTACGTGCGATATGCATGAGTAGAAGGGGTGTGTGTGATTTCTGTATGCTGAATAAACACGATACAGAAATAAAGGGGTAACACTATGCGACAATTTACAATCGGCTTACTACTCATTCTTGGTTTCAGTTCACTTATCCAAGCAAAAGACATCTTACCTGCACCACAAAAAATAGCTGCTCATAGCTACGCATGGATAGGCCCCCTACCCGGCCCAAATATTGAGAACCAAGGTTATCGAATGAATCTCGGTTTTGTCGTTGGCAGTAAGGGTATTGTTATTATCGACACGGGTTACACCGAAGCCATGGCAATAGAAATGCTCGCTCACATTCGCAAGATCAGCAAAGCACCTATCATTGCTGCGATTAATACCAACTCACAACCACATCGTTTCTTTGGCAATACTGTCTTCAAAAAATCCGGTGCGAAAATCATCAGTACTGCAAAAGAAAAACAACGCATGACTGCATCCACTGGGCAGTACAGCAGCAATATCGAGCGCATTCTTAAACTAAAGGAAGGTGCCATCACCATTCCCGCCTTGCCTGATACTATTATTGATGAGCCCATGACAATCGATCTTGGTAGTGTCAGTGTCTTGATAGAAAGTCACGGTGCTTCCCATACCCCCGATTCTCTGGTTGTCTATGTCGAAAAGGACAAGCTCGTATATAGTGGCGACATTCTCTATGGTGGGCGCCTGCCAACGGTATTACCTGACAGCCGTGTTAAACAATGGATTACCACGTTTAATAAACTCAAGAATTACGGCAATGTCACATTCATACCTGGACATGGCCAACCAGGCCCACTGAAAAGTTTTGAATTTCCTACGCTGAGTTATTTGCAGTTACTACACACGCATATGACTAAGAGTCTTGATGACGGTCTGGACGCGCAAGATGCAATTTCTAGCCTAAATCAATCTGCCTACAATAAACTCGTTATCTTCGATCAGGTAGCCGGCCGTAACGCCAGTTGGGCATATCTGGAGGCAGAAAAAGCTGCGTTCGAATAAATTTACTCCCTTAGCACACGGCTCTCATTCAACTGCCATCAGATATGCGTCATATCCATAAACATTACGACGTCAGTGATTGGACGCTGCCGAATTTCAATCGACCATAGGGAGATTGCTGAGGTAGCGAGTAATTACTGGCGGCGGGAGTACTCTGTTTCAAATAGCCATCAGAGATACCCTGTCTCCTTCGATGATTTTACTTCGTAAAATCGAGGCGTCGACACGCCATCTCTGATGGCAAGACATAGCAATCGTAAAGCTGTTAAAATATCTCACATTAATAACGCGCACCAAAACAGAGTAAGGAAAGTTTTATGTCACGTTCACATGACCTATTTGCCGCCGCACAAAAACATATCCCAGGTGGTGTAAATTCACCCGTTCGCGCCTTTAAGGGTGTTGGTGGTGATCCGGTATTTTTCAAACGCGCCAATGGTGCTTACCTGTTTGATGAAGATAACCGCCAATATATTGATTACGTCGCCTCATGGGGCCCTGCGATTCTTGGCCATGCTCACCCTGACGTAATTAAAGAAGTTCAAGATGCCGCAGTAAACGGCCTTAGCTTCGGCGCACCAACCGCTATCGAAACAGAAATGGCCAATATACTCTGCAAGATCGTGCCTTCCATGGATATGGTACGTATGGTCAGCTCCGGTACCGAAGCCACCATGAGCGCGATACGTCTCGCCCGTGGTTATACTGGTCGCGACAAAATAGTAAAATTTGAAGGTTGTTACCACGGCCATGCCGACTCACTACTGGTCAAAGCAGGTTCAGGCATGCTTACTCTCGGCGTACCAACCTCACCGGGTGTCCCCGCAGGGCTAGCCGAACATACAATTACCCTGACCTATAACGACATCCACGAAGTGAAACAGGTCTTTAGTGACATCGGTGATCAAATCGCCGGCATCATTGTTGAACCGGTTGCCGGCAACATGAACTGTATTCCACCGGTTCCCGGTTTCCTTGAAGGTCTGCGCGAAGTCTGTGACGAATACGGTACGGTCTTGATCTTTGATGAAGTCATGACAGGTTTCCGCGTATCACTCGGCGGTGCACAGGGCCACTACGGTATTACGCCTGACCTCACCACACTCGGTAAGATCGTCGGTGGCGGTATGCCAGTCGGTGCCTTTGGTGGTAAGAAAGAGATAATGGAACATATTGCGCCACTCGGTCCTGTTTATCAGGCCGGTACTTTATCAGGTAATCCAATCGCTATGGCAGCTGGCCTCAAAACTATGCAGCTTATCAGTCAACCCGGATTTTACGATGAACTATCCGCCAAGGTTGAACACCTCGTTAATGGCATCATGACTGCGGCAAAAGATGCTGACATTCCGATGGCAGAAAATCACATCGGTGGTATGTTCGGTTTATTCTTCACCGACATCCCCCACGTCGTTAATTTTGCACAAACTTCAGCCTGTAACATTGAGCGTTTCAAAAAGTTTTACAATGGCATGTTAGGGGAAGGTATCTATCTCGCACCGAGTGCCTACGAAGCTGGATTTGTTTCTGCTGCACATACCGATGAAGATCTTGAGAATACTATTGAAGCGGCGGCGCGGGTTATGCAGACGCTGTGAGTCATGTTTAAAAATTCATGAAAACTATCGGACTTTTTGGCTGCGGACGTTGGGGCAAAAACATCCTCCGCGATCTCAAATCATTAGGATGTAAAATTTTCGTTGTTGAAGTAGATCACGATGCCATTGTCTGGGCTCGCAACAACAACATAGATGCATTTCATAACGATGACATCTGTCCTGAAGCTGACGGCTACGTTGTTGCCACAACAACTGTTTCCCACGCCGATGTCATTGCCGATCTTCAGGCGCTAAACAAACCTATCTTTGTTGAAAAACCACTTTGCACACAAATTGATAAAGCGAGACAACTGCTGAAATCAGATAACCAGAACATCTTCGTGATGGAGAAGTGGCGTTATCATGGCGGCGTCCAAGCAATGAAAGACCTTGTTAGTTCCGGCAAACTGGGCAAGATCCAGGGACTACGTACAACACGTGTGCAGTGGAACCAACCTCACCATGATGTCGATTCAGTCTGGATACTGGCACCACATGACCTCTCCATTGCCAAAGAGATCCTCGGTGAAGTCCCACCGTTACGGGTAGCCTTTGCCGAGGGCGTGCGTGAAGCTGGCGAGGGTCTAATTGCCAGTTTTGGCGACGACCCATGGTTTGTAATGGAGGTGTCATCCCTTCAACCGGTGACACGACGTGAGATACGGGTTGTCGGTGAACATGGTATCGCCTTGCTGGATGATCCGCTAAGCGACTATATAAAATTCATCCCCAGATCTGACCTTGATACACCAGCCGATTTTGAAAAAATTCCAGTGGATACAACTATGCCGCTATTGCTCGAGCTGAAGGGCTTTGTCGAATATCTTGATGGTGGCCCCGAGCCGAAGACTAATCTTGCCGAAGCGGTAGAGAGTGTTGAACTCATGACCACCATACGACAACGGGCTAGATTAAGCTGATGCCTCGGATCAGCGTGTTGATACCGACTCATGACCACGGACCATTATTACGCTGTGCCTACCAATCTTTAGTGCAACAAACGGAACAGGATTTCGAGCTGTTTATCATCTGTGATGGAGCGACAGCAGAAACCACGAACACGGCCGAAGATATTGCTGCCAGTGATACACGAGTATACGTGCACCATTATCCAAAGAGCCCGAGGACAGGTGAAGCATACCGACACGAGGTAATCACCAAGCACGCCCGTGGGGACTTTATTTTTTATTTGTCAGATGATGATCTGTGGATGCCCGATCACTTACAGAAACTCTGTCAGAGCCTTAATGAAACCGACTTTGTAAGCAGTCAATACGCCTGTATCTATGTAACACCTGACAACCACATTGAGAGCCCTGCGGTGGATCTTGGCTTAACCTATTATAAAAAACTATTGCAAGGTACTGTAAACCGAATATCGCTTTCAGCTGTCGCTCATCGCCGGACGGCTTACCTTACGCTACCACATGGCTGGCGGACGACACCTGCAGGTATATACACAGATCACTACATGTGGCAGCAATGGCTTTCCCAAAAGGGGCTGCGGTTCGGTTCCCTGCTTGTTCCCACTGTCATCAATTTCCCCTCCCCACTGCGTAAAGAAATGACACTGACTATGCGTGAACAGGAACTGTCTCTCTGGCTGGAACAAATGCGCAGTGATGAGGAACTGGCAAAGCTGAGTGATTTCCTGAATGAAGGTGTTGTGCGCTCCCTCACCGCACAAGCTGCACACCTGGAAGAAAACGTTACAAGCTATCAGTCGCAGATAAGCAAATTAGTAAAAGAGAGGAAGCGACTGATGGTTCGTATAGCCAACCGACTACATAGGAGCTTATTCGGCGATTCGTAATTCATACTCGGCGAGCAACGCAGAATAACTGCCTGCAGCCTGATCGCGTTCTGATAGCAAGGGGCTCAGGGAATGGTCGAACATGCCAAGTTCGGGATCATTCCATTTTACTGCTAGTTCATCATCATGGTTAAAATAATCGCTGACAGCATAAAGAAACGAGGCCGGCTCAGGAAACCAAAATCCATGCGCCACCCCGACCGGAATAAAAATTGTCTGGGAGGTGTCAGCGTTAAGCTCGACACAGCATTCACGTTCAAAACTATCTGAGCCCCGACGCATGTCCTTCAGGCCAATAATCATTCTATTAGCAACTACCGTCAGGTAATCAGCATGCTTTACATGCAAATGCACACCTCGAAGGGCATTTCCTTTAGAGTGAACGAGATTCCACTGAACAAAGCGTGTGTCAGGTAGCCACGACTGACGGAACACCTCAGTCAACTGACCACGATGATCTGTATGCGGTGTTAAATCTGACAAAATAACGTCATCGATTTCCATTGCACGTTCCGTAGAAGTAAATATGTTGCCAGTGTAGGCATTTTTTAAAGTTAAATAAATCCCTTATTAGTCTAGTTACCAGATATTTTTTATATACTATGGCAACGCCATTACCATTGCGTACACCACGGCTACTGTTACCACCTCTTCCGGAGTATATTGAAGCCGATCTGATTTAATCACTATATAAACTTGTCCAAGAATAGCATTCATCGGTGTACGCAACTCATTAAGCCAAGCCGGTTTTTACGATGAACTTAGCGCCAGAGTTGAACATTTGGTCAATGGCATCGTGACTGCGGCAAAAGATGCCGGTATTCCGATTGCGGAAAATCATGTTAGTGGCATGTTTGGTCTATTCCTCACCGACATACCAAACATTGTCAATTTTGCACAGACATCAGTTTGTGATATTGAACGCTTCAAAAAGTGCTATAATGACACGCTTAAAGAAGGTATCTACCTTGCACCGAGTGCCTACGAAGCAGGCTTTGTTTCCGCCGCACATACCGATGAAGATCTTGAGAATACTATTGAAGCGGCGGCGAGAGTATTTTCTAAATTATAAACAGCCGGTAAATATCCAATTTATGTTTGAGCACAAAGATACACTTGAAGGACTGAATCAACATAGTTCACTACGTGAAAAGATTGTCTGTGCCCATCAATCTTTAAACGAAATGTTTCCCTTCATTGTCCGTATTGCTATCGCGATCTATGACCCGGAAACAAATGTACTGAAAACATACTTGCATAGTAGTGGAGATGATTCCCCGCTCGAACACTACCAAGCACTGATGGACGATGCGCCAATGCTTAAAGAGATCCTCAAGCAAGGTAAACCCCGCGTCATCAATAATCTCGTTACCTTTGAGGACAGTAAAAGCGAACACACGCGTCGAATCGGGCGTTCAGGATATGCCGCCAGTTACACCATGCCGATGTTTAACGATGGTTTGTTTATCGGTTTCATTTTCTTTAATTCAAAAGAGAAAGATGTCTTTAATGAACCGGCATTGCGAGAAATTGATCTCTATGGTCATCTCATTTCACTCATGGTGATCAACGAAATGTCATCTATTCACACGCTCTCCGCCGCAGTGAGAACAACCGGCAGCATGACTCACTTGCGTGATCCGGAAACAGGTAGTCACCTTGACCGAATGTCACGCTATAGCCGTATTATTGCTATGGACCTTGCAGATAAATATGAACTGGATGATTTATATATTGAACATATTTTTATGTTTGCACCATTACATGATATCGGCAAAATCGCGACACCTGATGAGATCCTGATGAAACCGGGAAAACTGGACCCGGATGAAGCTATCATTATGAAAAATCATGCTGCCAACGGTCGTAAAATGATCGATGAGCTGGTCGATAATTTTGGTCTGGAAAATGTTGAACACATTGACATGCTGCGAAATATTGCGGAGTACCACCATGAATCCGTTAATGGCAAAGGTTATCCCGATGGCAAGTCGGGGGATGACATCCCGCTTGAAGCACGCATCATCGCGGTCGCTGATGTATTTGACGCCCTCACTAGCCAGCGCCCTTATAAAGAAGCATGGAGCAACGAACGAGCGATCGAGATGCTCAAAAAACTCAGTGGCAAAAAACTGGACAATGACTGTGTCGATGCACTACTGCGTAATATGGATAAAGTGGAAGTTATCCAAAAACAATTTCAGGAAAATGCTTATGGATAGCGCTGACTAACAAATATAACGCTAACCAAACTTGCCATCTATCCGTGGTTTAATCAGCATTGTTACATAGGTCAGCACAAATTCAATAAAAGCAACTATCCATAAAACCTGAGAAACAAGAATTAAGGTTGAATAATAATCCGGAAGAAGTATCGGCAATATCACTCGCACAACACTACCCGCAAACAATAAAATAAATATTGTGTTTAATACTTTGGGTGGACTGAATACATCCCGCCCAGTATGGCCTAATGCAACACGTGCCATCATACCGATGGTGATCATACCAACACCACCATATGTAAATGCATGCACGGCAAACATTGGGTTAAGTTCAAACAAACCGGATAGAACGCGTAAAATAAAACCAGCAACAATCCATCCATAACCTACATACAAACTCCACAGTAATGGCTTCTGCCAAATGCCTTTTGCATACCAACCGAAAAGTCGTATGCCGTGCAGCACCGCTAGCAATGCGGCACTGATTGTTGCCCATACTGGTATCACAATAAATACTTCAAAGATGATGAAGGCCAACATCAAAAACAGACTACTTAGATCCAGCCAACGATAATTAACCAAGGTCACCGGCGACTCGACGCCCTTTTCAATAAAGAAAGGGATCACGCGACGTGCCATCAACATAATCAGCGAAACAATAATGTACAACGCGGTATAAATTCCTAGCCGAACACCTTCTTCCAAAAGATTAAATAGGCCTAGGTAGAAGAGGATATTGCCAACTAATAAAAAAACCACCTTGCTCCAGATCGCCAAATGCTTCCACTGCCGTACTTTTAATATAGGCAACAAAATCGCAATACATAGCCCAATATTAAACAATAAATCCAGGCTCGCCATAATAAGCATGGCTTGAGGGTGTTCAATCAACGGCATGAGACGTGCAAATAACCAGCACAAGGCAAGCAATAATAAGGGCAAGCCACTTATTGTTTTTTGTCCCGTCCAATTACCAACTGCGGTTAAAAGAAAGCCCGCTATCACCGCAAGCGTATAGCCATACAACATCTCATGGGCATGCCACTGAAATATGGTCAATTCACTGCCCGCCAACCAACCGCCGAAACTGAGTATCCACAGCCATAACGCCACGGCAACCACGCTGAAGGCGCCAGCCAGTAAAAAGAAAGGTCGAAAACCAAGATGCAGTAAGCTAAAGCGATAAGATTTGTTTTCTTCAATCTGCATCAAACTGTCCCAATAAAACTAAACAATGTTAGAATCATCTCACGCAAACACCTATTGGCACAAACCGGACATATTGAAGAATAATCATGCTTATCGTTATATCACCTGCGAAAAAACTCGACTATGACACTCCATCTAAAACCAAGGTCTTTACAACACCTGATTACATGGACGATTCGAAACAATTAATTAAACAGCTGCGGAATTTTTCATCTCTCGACCTGGCTGAATTAATGAAACTCAGCATGAACCTTGCTGAGCTAAACTTTGATCGCTACGAGGCATGGAAACCAAAATGTACCGAGAAAAACGCCAAGCAAGCTGTTCTCGCATTTCAAGGGGATGTGTATCAAGGATTAGATGCGGCATCATTTAGTGCGGCTGACTTTAAGTTTGCCCAACAACACTTGCATATTCTCTCTGGGCTATATGGTGTATTGCGGCCATTGGATCTCATGCAACCCTACCGATTGGAAATGGGTACACGCCTAGAGACTGATCGCGGTAAGAATCTTTACGAGTTTTGGGGAAGTACCATCACTGAGGGTCTCAACAAACAAATCAAGAAGATCAAAACCGATACACTAATTAATTTAGCATCGAATGAATACTTTAAGTCCGTTAAAACGAAAGAACTAAATGCAGAGATCATTACCCCAGCATTCAAAGAGTTCAAAAATGGCGATTATAAAATGATTGGCATTTACGCCAAACGCGCACGTGGTTTGATGAGTCGTTACATAATTCAAAACAAACTCACTAACCCCGAAGACATTAAAGACTTTGATGAAGAAGGTTATCGCTTCAATGCCAAGCTAAGCAAAGGCAATAACTGGGTCTTTACGCGTAAACGATACTAATAAGGGCATATTATAACGTGAGCGAGAAACCCTCCTACCCCGGTAACAGCATTATGGTTCGGCCAAATGGCCCGCTAATTTGTAGTAGTGATGCTAGCGTTACCATTCAAGATGCTGATGGCAATTTAATTGCGCAAGAAAAAGAACTCGCTCTCTGTCGCTGTGGCCAATCACAAAATAAACCTTTCTGTGATGGTAGCCATAAAAAATCTGAATTTGAAGCTGGGCAGGAATTCACAGACGAACGCGGTGAAGACTTACCGGAACAGCCATCGCAACACGGCGAACTTGTTATTTCGGTTAAACCTGATGCCATGTTGCTAATAAAAAGCCCGTTAACCTTATTTAGCCGTGATGGAAAATCAGTGACGACCCGGACAAAAGGTGCGCTATGTCGCTGTGGTGCATCCAACAACAAACCTTTCTGCGATCGTCAGCATAAGCAATGCGGCTTTAAAGGATAATGATCGACACTACCGCAAACATTTCGCGCTGTTTCCCTGTTGAAGCTCGCCGACTTCGTTTTTTCTTGGCTGCAATATTACTTTGTCTTGGCGGTGGTCTTTTGGCACCGATCATCACGCTCGAAAAATTCTATTTTTTCGAAAACACCGTATCAATAATGAGTGGTTTACTTGAACTGATAGATGAAGGGCAGTTTTTGTTATTTATTATCATTTCCATATTCAGTGTAGTCTTGCCTGTTCTAAAGCTCTTTATGCTTAACAAATTATTGTCGCCGAAATTAGCTGACAATGAATCTTTTCGGAAATATTTAGATTGGATGCATCACTATGGTAAGTGGTCGATGCTAGATGTGTTTGTAGTAGCAGTATTACTTGCCGCCGTTAAACTGGGTTCTGTTGCCGACGTGCAATTGCATTATGGGATTTATCTATTTGCTGCAGCGGTATTACTCACTATGTTGGTAACAGCCAGAGTTGTTAAGCTAAGCGAACAGGTACTCAAAAACCAGAACACCTGATCACTTGCCCCTTTAATCATATATGGAAACGTGACACTACATTTTGTAACTGGCTAGCCAGTGCTTCCAGGTCATTGCTCGATTTTGCAGTCTGCTGTGAACCATCTGATATCATTTCAGCCATATCATTAATATTCACTACATTCCTATTAATTTCTTCTGCTACCGCAGATTGTTCTTCTGCTGCACTCGCAATTTGGGTATTCATATCATTAATCGAAGATACCGCACTCGTAATAAGTTCAAGTGAATCACCTGCAGCATTCGCATGCTTCACACTCTGTACGGCCTGCTCTTTACCTTTTTCCATAACCGCAACTGCATCACCCGAACCCTTTTGCAGGCTTTCAATCATACCTTGAATCTCTTGAGTAGATTCTTGTGTACGACTGGCAAGTGTTCTTACCTCATCAGCTACCACAGCAAAACCCCGACCTTGTTCACCAGCACGCGCTGCTTCAATAGCCGCATTCAGTGCCAATAAGTTAGTTTGTTCGGCAATACCTCGAATAACATCCAGTACCGTACCAATACGTTCACTATCGCTTTCGACATTGTTAATCACATTCGCTGCATTTTCCACTTCACCAGCTAAGGCATTTATCGCATGAATATTTTCACCAACAACCGTCTTTCCTTCTACTGATTGCGAATGCGCTGTCTCAGCAGAATTTGCAGCTTCACTTGCACTACGAGCAACTTCTTGAACGGTTGCAGCCATTTCATTCATGGCTGTAGCCACTTGATCAATTTCAAGCCTCTGCTTTTGTACATTGCCATCCAAATTAACAGTGACATTCGACATATCTTCCGCAGCAGTTGACATATACGTACTCGCCTCTGCCACATCACCAACAAGGGCATGCACCTTCTCTGCAAAATTATTAAAGGCACCTGATAATTCTGTTATTTCATCCTTACCTTTTAATGGAAGACGTTGTGTTAAATCACCATCCCCTTCTGCGATATCCTCCATTGCCAGAGCAGCGCTCTTGATCGGTTTAACAATCCCTTTTGCAACAAATGCAGACACAAAAACACCGCCTATAACAGCAAGCAACGCCAGAATTATATTCAACCATGTTGATTCAGATTGCATGTTTCCATACACGCTTCTATCCATAACAATTTCAATTACACCAAATGGTTTGCCACTGAAGTCAGTAACTGCCGTCGAATATACTGCGACATCAACACCTGAAAGGGTCTTATGTGTCAGAACCTCTTTCATAATGGCCTGTTGTAACTGTTCAGGCGTCAGTAATGTCTTGCTATCAAATGTGCTTGCAAAGGTTTTAAACCCTGCACCATCAATTACATGTAGAGCAAGATCAACTTTGTTTTTTGCTTTAAACTGATCAAAGAAGGCCTGTCCAAATGACATACCAAATTCAACAGAACCAACATGTTGCCCATTATTAACAACTGGAACCATGCCTCGCACCCCTAGACCGGCAACGCCTTTTTCAATGCCTCCAACGGGCCTTACGGTATTATTCGTTTCAACGACTGTTTTTCTGAAAGAGGAAAGGTCATCTCCAAACTTAGTCGGTTTGTGCACTCTCAAGAATGATGTGGCAGGTGGCGTATGGAATTGAAACTGCCTAACACCATATTCTTTTTTAAGTACTGAAAAACCCGGTACAAATAATTGCCCTAATGCATCACGGTCTCTATCTGCAAATGCCTGTTGCGCCTGCGGGATCCCAGCGACAACCGCACTCATCGCCTGAGCAACTCTAGACTCTGATTCAATCGTCACCTTTACGTTATCAAAAACGCCGCGCAATTCCCGTTCCTCTGCTTCGCGAATAATACCCGACATACTGTTGCTAATTACCGTGCTAATAATAGCAACCGCAATAATCAACACTCCTGCGCTACTTAAAGCAATACGCGCACTAATTGAATGAATCCACGCCGACTTCATAATAAATCTCCATCTATGTATTTGTTACGCAAAAGACGAGTATTACTTTCTATGCGTTATGTGCGATATATATCGACAGATATTCTTCAAACTTAACCATACATAAAGCGAGGTTTTGAAATCGATTACAATACATTTATGGGGGGGAAGATATACATATACAAACAACTACTTACAGGATATTTAATTATCATTCATCTCAGCAATAATAACGCTTATTTTCTCTAATCGTTCAATTGGATCTGTCATTTGCAAAAACTGTTGTTTTTGCACTAAGGCCATTGGTAGTAATTCAGCTAAACGATAACCTATCCAACTGGCATCATCATAATATTTTGGCAAGGTTGTATAAGGATGGCCGATTTGGGTAAACATTTCGTCTACAATTTCAGCAAAATGTTGGAAGCTTTTTGGTAGTGCTACTTGCGGTTCATCTGGCAACATTTCTACCTGTGCCATACATAGCTGGTTCGAAGCAATTGTTTTAGAAATGATGCGAAAACGTTGTTCGCCACGAACCGTAACGCCAAGTAAACCTTCCGGGAGTTGCTGCCAATAACTGATAGTACCAAAAGTGCCGTATTCAAAACTTTCTGCCGCGCCACCGGTTTCCTTGCCTTCACTAATAAGACAAACACCAAAACCGGTTTCCTCGCGTAGGCACTGGCCAATCATATCGAGATAACGCGGCTCAAAAATACGCAAAGGTAAAGCGCCACCCGGATAGAACACCGTATGTAGTGGAAAAATCGGAATATCTCGAATGTCTTGCGTCATTGCTGCCCTACGTTATCAAGAAATATTTTCTACTTTATTAATCACCCCAGACTGGTAACAGATCGTGATTGATATCCAGTTGTTCTAAAATACGTGCCACAATAAAATCGACGATGTCTTCAACCGATTTGGGGTTCTGATAAAAACCCGGTGTAGCTGGTAGCATCACCACGCCTAATCGAGCAAGCTTAAGCATATTCTCAAGATGAATCGCTGACAATGGTGTTTCGCGCACCACCATGATTAATTTTCGTTGTTCCTTGATCACCACATCAGCCGCACGTTCAATTAAGTTATTACTACTGCCGCAGGCTATCGCTGATAAGGTACCTGTCGTACAAGGACACACAACCATCGCATCCGGTGCACCACTGCCACTCGCCACAGGGGCCATCCACTGATCTTTGGCAAATACCTGAATCTGATCTGGCTTTGCATTGTAATGTTCCGTAAACCATTCTTGCATTGCATCTGGACGCCCGGGTATTTTTAAATCCGTCTCCATTGATAAAACCACCTGCCCCGGTGGTGATACCATTAGATAGATATTGGCACCCGAAGCCACCAAACATTCAAGCAAACGCAAGCCATAAGGCGCGCCTGACGCACCTGTCATGGCAATCGCAATAGTCTTATCTGTCTTTTCTATATTCATTTTTCCGTAACCGAATCTAGTTATAATCGTGTTAACAATTTTTCATGGATGCCACCGAATGCACCGTTACTCATCACCACAATATCATCATTAGAATGGGCGGTATCAATAACGGCTTCAATCAATTTATCAAGACCATCAAAACACACAGCCTTAGTGCCTAATCTTCTGACAACCTCACACAATGACCAATCCATATCCGCAGGTTCCAGTAAAAATACCTTGTCTGCGTCGCTCAGAGAATCAGCAAGTGTGGCCTGATGTATCCCCATTCGCATGGTGTTAGAGCGCGGCTCTAAAACAGCCAGCAAGCGGCCTGAGTCACGTAAACATTGCCTTGCACCTTGTAGCGTTGTTGCTATCGCCGTTGGATGATGTGCAAAATCATCAAATACACGCACACCATTTACTTCACCCCGCAATTCCATGCGTCGCTTGACACCTTTAAATTCACAGAGCGCCTTAATGGCTTCAGCCGTCGGCACGCCTGCATGCCGTGCCGCGGCAATCGCCGCAAGCGCATTGCTGGCATTATGCTGACCAGCATGTTGCCACTGCAATGTACCCGCAACATTATCATCTATACTGACATCAAACTGATCAAAAGCAGCCGTTGCTCCTCGACATTGCCAATTGGCCGCTTTATCTGATTCATCGGTACGGTATGTTTCACAGGGTGTCCAACAACCCATTTCTAACATGTCATCAATGGCGGGAACGCCCGCTGGATGAATCACCAGGCCATTGCTCGGCACAATGCGCATCAAATGATGAAATTGTTTTTGAATCGCAGCCAAGTCATCAAAAATGTCGGCGTGATCAAATTCGAGATTATTAATGATTAATGTGCGTGGCTGGTAATGAACGAACTTGGAGCGCTTATCAAAAAACGCAGTATCATATTCATCTGCCTCGACAATAAAAAACGGCGCATTACCTAAACGAGCAGAAATACCAAAGTCTTCCGCGATGCCGCCAATTAAGAAACCGGGAGCAAGGCCGCATTGATCTAATATCTGTGCCAACATGCTCGCCGTAGTCGTTTTACCATGCGTTCCGGCAACCGCTAATACCCAGCGATCTCGCAACACATGCTCTGACAAAAACTGAGGTCCTGATGTATACGGCAGGTTCCTATCCAATATATATTCAACAACCGCATTTCCGCGTGACATCGCATTACCAATCACAACCAAATCGGGCGCAGGTTCAAGCGCATCAATCGTGTAGCCTTCGTGCAACTGAATCCCTGCCGCTTCAAGTTGCGTACTCATTGGCGGGTAGACACCCGCATCTGAACCGCTAACTTCATAACCAAGCTCGCGTGCCAGCAAAGCCAAACCGCCCATGAAAGTGCCACAAATACCCAGAATGTGAATATGCATAATCGTTATGCTGCGAAAATCATTTCAATTACCCACCATGATAAAATCAGGTAACCGAAGCTAATAACAAAACCATAACCAAGCCGTATATCCAAGCTATGGCGAATAATATGTGCAAATACAGTGAGATCCCAGACCAACAATAATAAAAAGAATTGAAATGCCAGTGGCGCAGACTCACCGGCAGCTTCTGCTGCAACCAAATGATACATAAATGGCATAATCAATACGCCAAGAATGATATTCGTACCCATCATGGCAATTAAAGTCTGCTTAAAACGTGGTTGCTTGCCGCGTAATTGTAAAGTGAAGTATAAAAAACCTATTAACCAAATCGCATTGAACAGCGAAATCATTAACGACTGGCTAATTCCTTTCGTCTGTAAATTAAGAAAAACACCGACGATCACACTCAACACCACTACCAAACGCAGTAGAAAAGGCGAAGCAGGTATGTCTTGTGGACCCGCGCGTAAAAGACAAATGTCAAAAAAACGAAAAATAAGTGCTTGCATAAAGCGAAGCTTAACCCTTGCTACGCCACATCTCCAGCACCACGGTAATAATGTACGCAACATCGCCAACACTGGTATGCTAGCCACCATGAATTTACCTACTGGCCAAGACATACCTTATATTGATACAACATCCGCACTAATTGCTTTTTGTGACGCGATTAAAGACAGCGAGTGGCTCGCGATTGATACCGAGTTTGTCCGTGAAAAAACCTATTATCCGCAACTTTGCCTAATTCAAGTGAGTAATGGTGAACATCTTGCGTGTATCGACCCTTTAGCCTTGGATGACATCGAGCCACTACTCAGCGTCTTCTACAATTCGCGTATCACTAAAGTATTTCATGCTGCCTCACAAGATCTGGAAATCTTTGCCAACTTACGCAATGAGCTTCCTGCCCCGTTGTTCGATACGCAAATCGCTGCGGCTTTATTAGGCCATGGTAACCAAATTAGTTATGCCGCCATGGTCAAAATTTATTGTGATGTCGAACTTGATAAATCACATAGCCGTACCGATTGGTCTCGTCGACCGCTCAGTGCCGCGCAAATTCAATACGCTGCCGATGATGTTCGGTATCTTGGTGTTGTTTATGGCCTACTATGTGAAGAAATAAAATTAAAAGATCGTGACACATGGCTAGAAGATGATTTTATTCAACTCGCTGATGTTACACGCTACCAAATTGATCCCGAGCAATCATGGCAACAAGTAAAAGGCCTTGATAAATTAGCAGCTAATAAGATTGTCTATGCTCAAGCTCTGGCCAGTTGGCGTGAACAATATGCTCAAAAGATCAATAAACCAAAACGTTGGGTAATAAAAGACGACATACTACTTGCAATGGCCGATGGCCCTGCCGAGAATAATGATGATCTCGATGCCGCAGGTTTAACTGAAAAAAACCGCAATCGTTTTGGTGAGGAATGGTTAAACCTACTCAAGCAAGCCGCAACTATTCCGAAAGAACAACATCCCATAAGACAACGCTTCGAACGCCTTACTAATGCACAACGCAAACTAGGCACACAACTCATGACGGCTTTACAGTCGATCGGAGAAGAATATCAAATTGATCCTGGATTGCTTGCGACACGTAAAACCGTCAACCAATTAGTTGCTGGTGAACGTGATATTGGTGTGCTACAAGGCTGGCGCAATGATATTGCAGGGAAAAAATTATTAGCTATAATCGATAAAAGTTCAGAATAAAAAGGAGTTATAGCAACGATGAATCGCTATAAAGCATCTGCAACCCACCTCGGAATAAGTGCAGCCATCATTGCCATTTTTTTTTCGATTGTCTTTTTTATTTGGTATCCGGCTCCATATTTCACAATTGAGGGTACTTACGACATTATTGTAATTTTAATCGCTGTAGATCTGGTCCTGGGACCATTGTTAACTCTTATTGTATTTAAATCAGGCAAACCTAGTCTTAAATTTGATCTGAGTGTGATCGCGCTAATTCAAATCTCCGCGCTAATTTATGGGGCCAATACCATTTACACCGAACGTCCTTATTTTATCGCCTTTGCAGTAAACCAATTTTCAGTTCTTCAAGCCAATGCGGTCAAGGACATGGATCTATCATTAATTGATCCCAAAATAAATTATCAACACCTGGGACCAAGCTATGTCTATGCGGAAAATCCCCCTAATTCTGAGCTAGCAATGCAAATTTCACTGGAAGCAGCTGCTGGTGGTCCTGATATTGATCGTCGCCCGGAACTATATCGTGATTTCAAAAAATATATTTCACGGTCTTTTGATCGTAGTTTAGAGCTAGATACACTTGCCAATCAATATCCTGGAAACGATGTTATTGTGAATGAATTTCGCAGTCATTATCCTGATACAAAATCGTTAGCCTTCTTTCCCTTATTTGGCAAACAACGTCACATCATCTTAGTTGTTGACCGCAACAATGCTGAAGTAATTGACTATCTCGAGATCAACCCATTGAAGAAAAAGAAGCTTTCACACCTTGAAAAGGCTCGTAAAAAAGAACAGTCCTTAGAACTTGATAGCAATGCCCCTCGCGGATTGCCCAGTGCACCTATTACCAACAAATAACCATAAAAAAGCCTCTGCAAATCACCTTGCCGAGGCTTTTCTACTACAAACTAAACTTCTTATGGGCGAATGTAAAAATAACCTTTTTCTTGTAACGCTATAATGCGGCCAACGCCACAAGTACAACCTCCACGCTGCCAACAAGCACAGGAGCCATACCTGTTTTCTTTATAATGCCTTCGATTGTGTGACCTCAAGCACTGAAATCAATACCAAGACCTTTTTGAATATTCACAACATTGTTCAACTTAAATAACTAATTTATTCCATACTTTTCAAATTACTTTTTCTTCGTTGTTTTCTTCTTGGTTACCTTTTTCTTCGTCGCTGCTTTCTTGGCTACTGTTTTTTTCTTGGTCACAGGCTTTTTCTTGGCCGCAGGCTTTTTCTTTGTCGTAGCCTTGGTTACTTTCTTTTTAATATCTTTAACAGCCTTCTTCACAGTCTTCTTGATTGTCTTCGCTTCTTTTTTCAGCACTTTGGCTTCTTTCTTAGCAACCTTAGTCACTTTCTTCTTAATCGCCTTGGCTTCTTTTTTCAGTACTTTAGCTTCTTTCTTAGCAACCTTAGTCACTTTCTTCTTGATCGATTTCGCTTCTTTAAGAACAGCCTTTTCGGCCTTCTTAAGCGCCTTATCAGCGGGCTCAATAACTTCCTTACTAACCTTACCTAAAGCCGTCTGAACGGATTCAAGCACCATGCGTTCAAGATCATCAAAGGTAATATCATTTTTGCGTAACTCGGCTAATTCCGCTTGCAATGATTCTTCTGATGGCAATGTCTTAAGTTCTTTTGCTATTGCCGCAGCGATATCATTAATTTCGCCAACGCCTTGAATCAGACGTAACTTGCCTTGTTTCTCGTAATAATCAAATAGTGGCGTTGTTATGCCTTCAAAAACGCGCAATCGATTGCCGATAGTTTCTTCATTGTCATCTGTGCGCTGACGTAGATCACCACCACATTGATCGCAACGATCAAACAGTTTCGAAGGGGCTGTGTACAAATTATACATTTGGCCACAAGAGCGGCAGGTCTGTCGTCCAGTCAACCGCTGAATCAGGGCATCCACACCCACATCAATATGCAAAGCACCGTGTAAGGGTTGACTTAGATCATTAAGAATCCCATCCAATTCTTCACCTTGCGCAATATGGCGAGGGAAACCTGTTAAAATAAAACCTGACTCAGGCTTTTCGGTATTCAAGTAGTCACGCAACACGCCCAGCACCACCTCATCAGGCACCATCTGCCCACCTTCCATGTAAGGTTTGGCTTGTTTGCCCAAAATACTCGCTTCCGCAACCGCAGCGCGCAATAAATCTCCAATGGAAATCAACGTCATGCCGTATTGTTTGGCTAATATCTTAGCTTGAGTACCTTTCCCTGAACCGGGCGCTCCGAGTAATACAACCCTCATAACTACATCCTAAATCTATAAGTCTTTGTTAATATTGTTTATTTAGCAACTTTATGCGAAAAAAATACAATTCGGCTGGCGTGATTTCCTAAAAATCACCTCTTCTATTATAAACCTACTCTGCCCAATGATGCTAAGTCAACGAACTCTCATGCATTTTTCGCTTATTTGCAGTATGCTAGCTCGCCGTTCAGGACTAAATGGGCGGAATTATGAGCCACGAAGATAAATTGAACAGTTAAAATCATGAACAAACCAATTCCCGATTACACCGAAAGCCTCAAAGAACGCTTTCACAGCGAAATTGAGATCCAACTAATTGAAAGTGAAGTTCGCCTTAGTCCGCATGACCGCATGACCGCGAGCTCACTATGGTTCTGAATAATTTCGGTACGTCGACAAACACTTAATTTATTAACCTTTTGTATAACTTAAAGTAACCATTCGTAGGGAGAACCTGACATGGCCACGAAGAAAAAAACTGCTAAGAAACCTGCTGCCAAGAAAACAGCGACTAAGAAGCCTGCTGGCAAGAAGACAGCTGCTAAAAAGAAACCTGCTGCAAAACCAATGAATGCGTTTTATGCGCAATCTGGTGGTGTAACAGCGGTTATCAATGCATCCGCTTGTGGTGTGCTTGAAACAGCTCGCAAAAACAAAACCAAAATCGGCAAGGTTTATGCTGGTCGTAACGGTATCATCGGTGCCCTCACCGAAGATCTTATCGACACCAGCAAAGAATCTACTGCTGCGGTTAAAGCATTACGCCACACACCTTCTGGTGCTTTCGGTTCTTGCCGCTTCAAGCTAAAAAGCCTCGAAGAGAACCAACGTGAATACGCACGTCTAATCGAAGTTTTCAAAGCACATAACATCGGTTACTTCTTCTACAATGGTGGTGGTGATTCAGCAGATACTTGTTACAAGATTTCTCAGTTGTCTGAAAAAATGGGTTATCCAATCCAGGCTATCCATGTACCAAAGACCGTTGATAACGATCTGCCAATTACAGATAATTGCCCAGGTTTTGGTTCAGTTGCCAAGTACATTGCCGTTTCAACACGTGAAGCAAGCTTTGACGTTGCCTCTATGTGCAAGACATCAACTAAGGTATTCATTGTTGAAGTAATGGGTCGTCACGCTGGCTGGATTGCCGCTGCCGGTGGTCTTGCCTCAACTGAAGATACTAATATTCCAATCATTATTCTTTTCCCTGAAGTTGAATTCAACGAGAAGAAGTTCCTTGCCAAGGTTGATGCCATGGTTAAGAAACACGGTTACTGTTCTGTTGTTGTTTCTGAAGGTGTTCATTACCCTAATGGTAAGTTCCTCGCAGAAAGCGGCCTGAAAGATTCTTTCGGTCACGCTCAACTCGGCGGTGCGGCCACTGTGATTTCAGGCATGGTTCAAAAAGGTCTGGGTCTAAAGAATCACTGGGCGGTTGCTGATTACCTGCAACGTGCAGCTCGTCACATTGCTTCTAAGACTGACGTCGACATGGCATACGCCATGGGTAAAGCGGCTGTACAGTTTGCGATTAAGGGTCACAATGCAATCATGCCTACCGTTGACCGTATCTCTAACAAGCCTTTCAAATGGAAAGTGGGCATGGCCGACCTTTCCAAGGTTGCCAATGTTGAGAAGATGATGCCTAAAAACTTCATCACCAAAGATGGCTACGGTATTACGAAGAAATGTCGCGAATACCTCGAACCACTCATTAAGGGCGAAGACTACCCTCCTTACAAAGATGGTTTGCCAAAATACGTACGCATGAAAAATGTTGGTATTAAGAAAAAACTTAAAAAGTTTGATCTGTAAATAAATCGGGTTCCGGATGCCCCATAAGCGGGGTATCCGGTTTCCATTTCCCCCCTCTTAATCATGACTCTTGATAAAGTAGAGGAATGACTCAAAATCAAAACCCAATACGTCTAGATTCATTCTCGCAAAAATCCACGAAATTCCATGGCCAGCAGGTTGTTGATGCCCTCATTAGAAAAATAAAATCTACAAGAAATTTTCGGAATTTAGCCGAACATCTCATTTTCTCGACCTGCCTTACCGCTATATAACGCACTTAGGCGTTCAAACTACAACAATTAAGAGTGGTTATCGTATTTTGCAGTGCTTGCCCTTCGCTTCGCGAAGTAGTAATAATGACCCATCAATAATAAAGGCTCACGGTTTAGAAGGGCTCTATCTCAACAATAGTTGCCCAATTTATTTCTACACGTGATTCATAATGGGGGAGTAGAACAATGTCTGACGGTTTATTAATCTCAATTATCAGCGCCTTTGCCGCTTTGGCTTATGGCGCTTGGTCTTACAAATGGATTCTGAGCAAGCCCACCGGTAATGACCGGATGCGCGAAATCGCCGCCGCGATACAGGAAGGTGCGCAGGCTTATCTGAACCGTCAATACACAACAATTAGTGTCGTTGGTGCTATTTTATTTGTCGCCATTCTAATTGGTCTCGATCTTCTTACTGCCATCGGCTTTGCTATTGGTGCACTTTGCTCTGCTGGTGCCGGTTACATCGGTATGAATATCTCGGTTCGCTCAAATGTTCGTACTGCCGAAGCGGCGAATGATGGTCTCAATGCTGCGCTGCAAGTTGCTTTCCGTGGTGGTGCTATCACTGGCATGTTAGTTGTCGGACTAGGTCTACTCGGCATAGCCGCATACTACGCCGTACTCGACGCCATGACGCCAACAGGCGAAGTTATTAGCCTTACACCTCTCATTGGCCTGGCATTTGGTGGTTCACTTATTTCAATCTTTGCCCGTCTTGGTGGTGGTATTTTCACCAAAGGTGCTGATGTCGGCGCAGATCTGGTTGGTAAAGTTGAAGTAGGTATTCCTGAAGATGACCCGCGTAACCCCGCTGTTATCGCCGATAACGTTGGCGACAATGTCGGTGACTGTGCTGGCATGGCGGCAGACTTGTTTGAAACCTATGCCGTCACGCTTATTGCGACCATGTTACTGGGTGGATTATTACTTACCGAAGCAGGCGATGCCTCAGTGATGTATCCATTAGTTATCGGTTCAGCATCAATCATTGCTTCTATTATCGGTACATTCTTCGTAACCGCTCGCGATGGCGGTAAAATCATGAATGCGCTTTATCGTGGTTTAGCTGTCTCCGGCATCATCTCTGCGATTGCCTTCTACCCTATAACCACTTGGATCCTTGGCGATACCGTAATACTTGATGGCAATAGCGTCGCTTCCATCAATTTATTCTATTGTTCACTGATTGGTTTAGCACTCACTGCCGCTATGATCTTCATTACTGAATATTACACCGCAACCGAGTTCAAGCCTGTGCAACATATTGCACAAGCCTCGACGACGGGTCACGGTACTAACGTGATTGCTGGCTTGGGCATTTCAATGAAATCGACTGCATTACCGGTTCTCTCGGTATGTGCAAGCATTTGGGGGGCGTACGAATTTGCAGGCCTCTACGGCATCGCAATTGCGGCAACCTCCATGTTATCCATGACGGGTATTATCGTCGCTCTGGACGCCTACGGCCCTATCACCGATAACGCTGGTGGTATCGCCGAGATGGCTGAACTCGATGAAAAGATCCGTGGCATCACTGATCCACTGGATGCGGTTGGTAACACCACCAAAGCCGTCACTAAGGGGTATGCTATCGCCTCTGCTGGACTTGCGGCACTGGTGCTGTTCGCCGATTACACGCACGGATTAGAAGCTGCCGGTAAATACCTCACCTTTGACCTATCCAACCACATGGTCATCATTGGGCTATTTATTGGTGGCTTGGTACCGTACCTATTCGGTGCCATGGCGATGGAAGCGGTTGGTCGTGCTGCCGGTAGTGTGGTGATCGAAGTTCGCCGTCAATTCAAAGAAATTCCGGGCATCATGGAAGGCACCGCCAAGCCTGACTATTCTCTCACTGTCGACATGCTGACACGTGCGGCGATTAAAGAAATGATTCTGCCTTCATTGCTCCCTATCTTTGTACCGCTTGTTGTCGGCTTAACACTCGGCGCACAAGCCCTTGGCGGTTTACTGATTGGCACGATTGTTACCGGCCTCTTTGTAGCCATTTCCATGACCACCGGTGGCGGTGCCTGGGATAATGCCAAGAAATATATCGAAGACGGGAACTGTGGCGGTAAAGGGTCTGAAGCCCATAAAGCGGCAGTAACTGGTGATACTGTTGGTGACCCATACAAGGACACAGCAGGCCCTGCTATCAACCCACTCATTAAGATAATTAATATTGTGGCGTTGTTAATTGTGCCATTACTTTGATATTTATTTTATCTATGTAATTTAAGAAACGGGCTTCGGCCCGTTTTTTATTGTTTTATTTATAATGTGTCTTTCTATTTTATAAGCGGCTTCCGCGCCGCAGCGGGCACCTTTTCTTTACTTGTCCAAAGAAAAGATACGAAAAGATGGCCTGACTCTTCAGGATGAAGAGTAGGTTACTCATAATGGAGCCTGCAAGGCTTCTATGAGCTGCTAATGCTTGCACTGCTTACAGAACCCTGCGGGTTCATTGTAAGTACCCTACCTATCTCCGATAGGTCAGGGCAACTCAAACAGTGCTCGCTTTGATCCCGTTTCGCCTGCGATGCTCGGCGAAGAATAATGGGATTAAAAACATTTAAAGTGAAATAGATACATAAAATGATACGGCGTCAGTTATTAGAGATAGCATGTCGACGCCTCGATTTCGCGTAAAGAAATCATCGAAGGAGACAGGATATCTCTAATGGCTGATAACGTTCTCCCTAATATCTATCCTGGCGAAGATTCAGCCTTTGGTGTTTTTCTCTACCCAACGCTCACCTTCTTTAAGTGTTTCTTTTTTCCAGAAAGGGGCATCGGTTTTAAGTTTTTCGATCAACATGCGTGCAGCGTCAAATGCCGCACCCCGATGTGCAGACCATGCAGCAACTAACACGATTGAGTCATTGGGATTAATGTCACCGACTCGGTGCAAGACAAGACAATCTAAAATCGGGTAGTCATTCATCGCTTGCGTGCAGATTGTTTCCAGTGCCTTTTCTGTCATGCCCGGATAATGTTCAAGGAACATGGCACTGACATCATCACCTTCGTTGAAGTCACGCATGGTACCAACAAAGCTGGTGGTTGCACCGTACTGACCTAATCCATGTTGAACGACTAACGCTGCTTCATATTTCTTGAGTTCAGCATAAGGGTCAAAAGAGCCATCGAATAAAATAACTTTCGCCATGTCAGCCCCCAGTTACCGGTGGGAAGAAAGCAACTTCGTCATTGTCTTGCACGCTGGCATCGGCTTTGACGTAATCTTGATTGATGGCCATGAGTAAATTACCCGGCATGGCTTCGCCCCTCGCTACTGCTTCCCATACATCAGCAACCGTGCTGATATTAGCCGCATCGATTTCGTCACTAGCGCGCCCGAGGGTATCTCGTAAACTGGCAAAGAATAAGACTTTTATACTCATAAAACCCTCTTGTGCGGTATCTACGGGCCGCAGAAACAAGCAATTCAACTGGCAGGTCGGTATAATCACAACCCTACACATAGAGGAATTGTAACACCGATGGGTAAACTGACTCACTTTAACGCCAAAGGCGATGCGCACATGGTTAATGTGGGCGATAAAGATATCACTCGCCGCACGGCCGTTGCAGATGGTTTTATTTCCATGCAAACGGCTACCTTAACGCTGATTTGCGAAGGCGGTCATAAGAAAGGTGATGTACTCGGTATCGCTCGAGTCGCCGGTATTATGGCCGCCAAAAAGACTTCAGATCTGATTCCTCTGTGTCACCCTTTGCCACTCACGCATCTTGATGTCGTGCTTGAACCCGATCAAGAAAATAATCGTGTTTACTGCAAGGTCACGGCGCAAACCGATGGTAAAACCGGCGTTGAAATAGAAGCCCTGACCGCCGTGCAAATCGCGCTACTGACTATCTATGATATGTGTAAAGCCGTTGATCGTGGCATGTGCATTAGTGATGTGCAGTTGCTCAGCAAGGCCGGCGGTAAATCTGGCGACTGGCATCGCAGCGAATAGTATCTCTTTATAATTTGTTTTATTGAATAATGCCCCGCCCTCTGCCACCTACCAGCGAATCCGAATTACAACAGCGACTCAATGACATTGCAGGGTTAACCGTCGCTGAACTTGCAGAACAATTAGGCATAACTGTACCTGCGGATCTACGCAGTCATAAAGGTTGGCTCGGTGATCTAGCCGAACGCGCGCTCGGTTGTGATGCGGCATCTTTATCCGAACCTGATTTTACGAAATTAGGAATTGAGCTAAAAACCTTACCCGTGAATAACAAAGGTCAGGTACAAGAATCAACTTACATCTGCACCGTACCACTAAAACCATCGCAACAAGGGACTTGGCTCGAGAGTTGTGTTTACAAAAAACTTCGCCATGTGCTGTGGTTACCCGTGCAAGCCAGCGCAGAAACCCCTCTTGCAGAACGACATATTGGTAGTGGCTTATTATGGCATGCTCCGAAAAAAGAAATAACGGCTCTCGCGCAAGATTGGGAGGAACTGATGCATGTTATTGCTTTAGGAAAGTTTGAATCACTCAGCGCACAACATGGGGACGTATTACAAATTAGACCTAAGGCTGCTAATGCAAGTGTTTTGGTAGAAGCTATTGGCCCTGAAGGGCAGACTATTCAAACTCTACCGCGAGGCTTTTACTTACGCCCACATTTCACAAATAGATTATTAACCGAACACTTTCTAACGAACTAAATTTACAGTCTTTCCCAAATATCACGAATTTGATTTGATAACATCATCGGATCAAAGGGTTTAGCAATCACATCTGCTACGCCCATATCCATGTATTCCTGTAATTCATGTGGTTGCACCCTTGCTGTCATAAAAATAGCCGGGATAGCTTCTAGGCCAGCAATTCCACGTAGCTTCTTCAACGTTGTTGGGCCATCCATTTCCGGCATCATCACGTCCAATAACATCAGATGTGGCGCAAATTTTTCCGCTTTATCCAGTGCTTCTTGCCCTGAGCTACAAACTTCCAGCGTAAACCGCCCCACTTGCTCTAGTGCCAACTTCGCCACTGCTTGAATATCGGGTTCGTCCTCAACGTATAAGATGCGTTGCATTTCTGTGTTTGACAAAATATAACTCCAAAAGCGATTACTTGTTATGGTATATCTACTTATCGGTTACTCGCCGCAAACCTTTAGAATTACCATACAACGTCTATTGCGAACATTAGGCACTATATAAATTACTGATTTATGACACGTTTTATATTCCATATGCTGGCCCATCTATTGGTTCCGGGCCTCGTCGCAAGATTTGCCTTCAAGACACGCTGGCAACGTGCCTGGCTTATTATGGTCGTCACTCTCATTGTTGACCTTGACCACCTTCTCAGCAGTCCTATCTTTGATCCTGACCGTTGTAGCATCGGTACCCATATTCTCCATACTGAGCCTGCTATGGCTGTTTATGGGCTTATGTTACTGGTTCCTCAACTACGCATTATTGCTGCTGGATTACTCATACACATGGCACTCGATGCCTTAGATTGTTATCTGCAATTTTTCTTCTGATAATAATAAACTTCTGAACAAACTTTGCTTCATTTATAAGGTCTGATAGGTGTTACCCTGACAAAATAGATATTGAGGTCTTGGCATGAAATACCCTCTGCAACTAACTTTACTCAACCTGTTAATTATCTGTCTTGCCAGCTGTGCCTATCAAGCACCGAAAGATATTAATTCAAGCTATTACGCCCCGCCAATAGGGTCCAAGCTACAGTTACATAGCGCATTAATTATTCCCGCTAATGACACACAAGTACGAATACAAAATGGCAAGGTAATCAGTTCTTCTTGGGATCTCGATGCCTATTATCCAAACTGTAATTTTGAGTTACACACGCGTGCTGAGGTAGCCCGTACGGTACAGCCCGATACCTTTATCATTTCTCGTGTCATTCGTGACACCGAGAATGTCATGCTCCACACACCGAGAATCGTTGCCAGATCTTCGGGAGATGGAGCTCCTAGCGTTGATTACATAACAATTATGGATTTATCTTCAGCACAACAGCCCGATGTCATACGACTCGCCTGCCAGCATTGGGAAGACCCAAGTGACAGCTATCATCTAAGTATCAGCCAAATACGTAAAACGCTTGGAAGCCTATTTACGCTAACGTTAGCCGACAGCTAACGTCTAATCACCACTTGGGGTAATGCTGAACTCAATAAGCCGTTCAGCTGATTTAAGACTTTCTGCCAATGTATGAAAATTCTCCGCGTCACTTGTGAAAATAGTCATCTCATATTCAAATAAACGACCTTCATCAATCAAATGATAACTTGGGTGATAGCCTTTAATATTGTGTTCAGCAATTAATGAATTGATATCTTCATGCATCACATCGCCACTGGTCTTATAGCGCAACTTCAGTCGACCAAAACGTCTTGATGGCAAAATACCTTCTATACGACTAAACAAGGAAAGCACAATCAACGTCAACACAGTTGCCATTACACTCGCTGTGTTAAAGCCCATTCCGACCATGATCCCAATTGATGCCGTCATCCAGATCGAGGCCGCTGTTGTCAGCCCCCGGATGGTTAAACCTTCCTTCATAATCACACCCGCACCGAGAAAACCGATACCGGTCATAATGCCCTGCGCCATACGCGTTGGATCAATACGGATCGCCTCAAGTGGTACCGATGCCATTAAATTCCACTGATTAACGGTCAATAACATCAATAATGATGATGAAACACACACTAAGGCATGCGTACGCAAGCCCGCAGGGCGACCATGCCACGCCCGCTCTAAACCAACCGCACTACCCATTAACAACGCTAGTAACAATGGCACCGCAACAACAATTATTTCATCTAACATACGCTACTTACTTCCCTCTCGGTAACATGCCTGCAACTGACTGGCTAAAATATCAGACCCCAGCTTACGCAAGGTTTCAATATTGCGCACGGCGATCTGTTCCACATCCAAACTACGTTCAGTCCATTCATCTACCGCTTCACTAATACTGTCTTCGCGCAACAAATGCAGCATTGGGTAAGGGGAGCGGTTTGTAAAATTCGCCGCATCATTTTCACCGCTATCGGCAAAACAATAATCAGGATGAAAACTTGCGACCTGCACAATACCGGCTAATTCTGTTTCTTCAAGTAGTACATCAATTACACCAAGAAAATCATTGTACTCATAAAAATCTGTCATTACATGAGGATGAATCAATAAACTGGTTTCTAATTTTTCTCTTGGTGTCGCTAACATTTGTTGTATTGCCAACAGACAATCCTCTAGTAATTGCTCCTGAGTCGTCGCTGTAGACACCTCAAAACCGACTCTATCGCTAGCAAAAGCTGCCCCTGCAAAAGGACACAAATTGTAATGAATAACCGTGCTTTTAACCCAGTATTGGGTATTCGTAATGACGTTTTCCGGGCTTGGGTCTTTTTTGTGAACCATGACTCATTCCACCTGTGCGTAGTACACAAATTAAGATTCTACTGATTGTGCTGTGCGCAATGTCTGCCACACTTTATAAAACAGTAACTCATAGGCATTGTACAAGATGAACCGAGCCAACGACATTAACAATGCACTAACCACGGAAATGCTCGCCACACAAAATATTTTACGTGGTGAAACACAAGAAAACCTTGCGTGGTTAATACAGCATAGTGAACAACATGCCTATAATGCAGGAGATGTTTTACTCACCCCTGAAAAAAACAACCATATCCTTTATCTTGTTCTTAAAGGTCGCGTACAAGTACGACTAGATTGGCAAGGCCATGAAGCACTCGCTTATCTAGAAGAAGGCCATTGTGTTGGAGAGATGTCCATCATCGAAGGCAAACGTCCATCAGCTATTGTTGTTACTGAACAAGATTGCGAGTTACTCCTGATAGAGAGAAATGTTGTTTGGGGGCTAATTGAACGTTCTAGTGCCGTGGCGCGAAATCTTCTCTATATTTTATCGTCACGTGTGCGCAAAGATAATTTGGTTATTTTTGAAAGCCGTCAACAACAAGCTATTTCTGAACAAAATTCCAAAATCGATGCATTAACTAATTTATATAATCGCCGCTGGCTTGATGAAACATTGCCAGGCATCACCGCGCGTGCGCATAAAGATAAGCAAGATTTTTGTATCCTCATGCTTGATATCGATCACTTTAAATTATTTAACGATAATTATGGGCATCATATTGGCGACACCACCTTAGCATCTGTTGCTGCAACAATGGCAGACAATATACGCCCCTATGACTCTGCTGCACGCTATGGTGGTGAGGAGTTTATGATCTTGCTACCAAATACGACTGCCACCGAAGCACGCATTATTGCTGAACGACTGAAAGAACGTATTCGGAACAATCCCGTTACTGATACAAATGGACGACGCTTACCGATGTTAACCGTATCGATTGGCATGGCTGAGCTAAAACCTGGCCAAGATATGACCACATTTGTAGAAGCGGCTGATGCAGCACTTTATCGCGCTAAAGACAATGGCCGAAATTGCGTCGCAATTTAGGTTTAAATAATTTTAATGTAAAGGTTTGCTCTTACTAGGCATATTTAAGTCGACCTTAACCTGATTGACCCGTTCTTCATCAAACACTAAATCAATTGAAATTTGATTATCATCTTGCAGAATTTTTACTTGCTTTAGATCGGGTAAGCGCACGGCAATCCAGGAACAACTTGCTGCAATCATCTGATCATTTTCGCCAAATATCGCTTGCGCTAAATAACCTGCAACAAACTGCGCGCGTTGTAATAAATCAGGTTTATCAACCTGTTCTCCAGCTAATTCAAAACCGGAGTCCATTTCCTGATCCATTTTTTCTAAGTACTCTAATTGCTTTTCAGGCAGAGATTTATTTCTATCATACTCAATTTGAGATTCGCCATTAACGATTACTTGCATGATGCTCATTGTCAGTTATTCTTCACTAGTTTATAAATGGCGCTAGAATAATCTTCCGCGCAACATGTCGCAACTATAAATAGCTTAATAAAATGAACTTTTCGATTCCAGATTGGGTAAATTGGCTCGCACAAGATAAAGATGGAGCTTGGTGGGGCTATAGTGTCGAGCCGCTCCAGTATCATAAGGGCTGGTATGAGAATGAAGTTGGTCAACACATTTGCTTGGGTAAAGAACAACAAAATAACAACTGGCGCAGCACCCTGCACCAGTATAAGAAGTCTGTTAATTAACTATATGAGATCTCCGGGTTTAACCCCGCATGATTAAGATGATCAATAACATTCATCGCCATATCACAGTGTTCATCTACCTCTACTGTAAACTCACTCGGCGTTCCCTTACCAAATTGTACTGATTGCACATGTGGCATCGCCAACAAATCTGCTTTAATTAAGGTTAGTCGATCCATATTTAGTTCGTCATTAATATAAAAATGCAATGTATTCACTTCGACCTCCAACTAAATTACCCTGTTCTTAATAGGCTTATTTAAATAACTACTTCACTTATTTATAGCCTAGCTTATTTAATATGCGTTACCATGATCTGTATTATTTAAATATCAGAGACACTTTGCCATGAAACGCATCACCATCTTCAGCACTGCCACCTGCCCTATCTGCGATAAAGCTAAATCATTGTTCACTAAGTGGAATGTCGATTATCATGAATGTCGGGTGGATATTGATCAGTCCTGTCTAAAGGAAATGTTAACGATCACTAATCACGCTCGTACCGTGCCGCAAATCGTCATTGATGGAAAGTGGATTGGTGGTTTTAGCGAGCTCACCGAGTTACATATGGATGGGGATCTGGATGATCTTGTCACCGCTTAACGAATAACTGCAGACTCATAAATATCTTCTATACTTAACCTCATACCCAATTATAGAGATATAGTTCTCCTTGAAAATAATTACTAATAATATTTTCTTTCGCTCATGAGCCAAAAATACACCGCTTCTCCTACTGCTATCACTAAAAGCTCAGGACTGCTTATTGTCGGCTTCCTCATGTGTATTGCCGTATTTACTATACTAATGGGTTATGGCATATACCATCTACAAGAAAATCAGAAGAATATTCGAGAACTTGCTCTTAAATTCAACACTAAGTCTGAACTGGTTGTGCGCATGTACAATGCCGCACGCGATCGAACAATTAAACTTTACGCAATGGTTAGTACCGATGATGTCTTCCGTTACGATGCGCTTTATGTGAAATTTAATAGTGATGGTGCAAAATTTGCCGCCGCACGCTTAGCCCTTCTTGATATGACGCTTAGCAAAAAAGAACGTTACCTGCTTTCTGAACAAGCTCGCTATACAGATATTGCCATTCCATACCAACGTAAAGTCATTAATTTTATGTACCAAGACGAAAGTAAAAAAGCATTAAAATTACTTACTGAAGAAGCAGTACCCGCACAAAACCGTGCCTTACAAGCGCTTCGTCAGCTTCAAGATTATCAACGTATTAATTCCATTGAAAATACTCAACAAACTCTAGTATCTCAAAAGAAAACCACACAAGTATTATTTTCCTTGGGCGGCTTAACTGTTTTACTAAGCATTATTATTGCTTTCTATGTGGTGCGTCGAAATTCACAAATTGAACGTAATGTATATATCGAAAAAGAATTTGCTGAATTAACTTTGCGCTCAATAGGCGACGCCATTATCACTACAGACCCGCAAGGTCATGTACGCATTATGAACCCTAATGCTGAAATGCTCACAGGTTGGCCCGCCGCTGAGGCGCAAAATAAAAGTATTGATCATGTTTTCCGCGTTATAGATGAGTTAAATCATAATTTATTTATTAACCCTTTAGGAAATGTCTTGGCAACAGGGGAAATGCTCAGCTCTTCTGAGTCCGAAACCCTGATTAATCGCGATGGCAGGGAATTTGGTATTGAGCACAGTGTTGCACCCATCACTGGGTTTAGTGGAGAAATACTCGGCCTCATTATAATTTTTCGTGACGTAACTGAAACCCGCGCGCTTGCCAAACAACTTGTACACCAGGCAACTCACGATAATCTTACTGGCCTTGTTAATCGTCGTGAATTTGAAATACGACTTGAACATGCATTCTTAAATGTCCGTGCTGACAATATTGAATATGCTCTTTGCTTTATGGATTTAGATCAATTTAAACTCATTAATGATACTTGTGGTCACAATGCTGGTGATGAGTTATTACGTCAAATTTCAACCGTTCTGCAACAATCAGTTAGGCGAACAGACACTCTATCTCGCTTAGGTGGAGATGAATTTGGTGTGTTGCTTGAGTCCTGTTCGTTGCAAAAAGCAGAACAAATAGCGCAAATTCTATTACGCACTATTAATGATTTTCGTTTTTCCTGGCAAGGTCAATCATTCGATATCGGCGTAAGCATCGGAGTCGCTCCCATTACGGCTGTTACTGCAAATATATCTGAACTACTTAGTGCGGCAGATACGGCTTGTTACCTTGCAAAAGATAAGGGGCGTAATCGTATTCATGTTTATCATCCTGATGATAATGAACTTGAACAGCATCGTGGCGAGGTTCAGTGGGTACAACGAATCAATGAGGCTCTCGAAAAAGACAACTTCATCCTCTATTACCAAACTATAATCAGTCTCAATGAAGAAAACACTGCACCAAACCATTACGAGATTTTGGTTCGTATGATAAACGACATTGGGGACTTAATTCCCCCTATGGCCTTTATTCCCGCGGCTGAACGCTACAAATTAATGCCCCATATTGATCAATGGGTGGTTCATCATTCATTACTGGAAATTAATCACATATATCAGGAATCTGGTGATGCGTATAAGAAATGTATTTTCACTATAAATATTTCTGGGCAGTCGCTTTCTGCTAACGATTTCGCTAACTATATATTGAATAAAATTATAGAATATAAAATTGAACCAACCGCTATTTGTTTCGAGATCACTGAAACAGCGGCTATTGCCAATATGTCTAACGCAGTTAATTTTATTACTAAATTAAAAAAAGCCGGTTGCCGCTTTGCGCTTGATGATTTTGGTAGTGGCCTAAGTTCCTTTAGCTATTTAAAAACCTTACCCGTGGACTATCTTAAAATTGATGGTAGTTTTGTTCGTGATATTTGCGATGACACTACCGATCGTGCCTTTGTTGAGTCCATTACCCAAATTGCACACGTTATGCATATTGAAACTATCGCTGAATTCGTTGAAGGACGTGAGATCTTAAGTGAGTTGCGTAATATTGGCGTTGATTATGCGCAAGGCTACTATATATCAACACCTGCACCGCTATCTACTTTCCAAGGTAATGAAATGAAGCGCGAAACCTCCTAATAGCTGCCTAATTGATTGGTAGTATTATCGTAAAAATACTACCGACATCGAGCTTACTCTTTACTTCAACTCGACCGCTCATGGCTTCAACTAGTCGTCTCGTAATACTCAAACCAATTCCAACACCATCAATACCACTATCATATACATCACCCCTCTGAAATGGTTTGAATATTTCATCGATTTTTTCTGCCGAAATTCCAATCCCGTTATCTTCAACCTTTATATAACAATACCTTCCTATAATTGCGCCACGCAAACTAACTCTGCCTCCGTGTCTATTATATTTAATTGCATTAGTCAGTAAATTAATAAATATTTGCTGCAACCGTATCTCGTCCGCCTCAAGCGTCAGACCTATCAATGCGTCTGTCTCTATACTAAGCCGTACGCCAAACTGACTGGCAACTGGCGTGACCATATTTACTGCTTTCTCAATTGTCGTAGATACCATTAACGGTTTAATATCTAGATCAAACTTTCCCGATTCAATATTCGAAAGCTCGAGTAATTCACTAATAAGTTTTAACAAATATTCTCCTGCAATAATAATCTCACTTACCCATTTCTCTTCGGTTTCCGTTAAGTTATTCGTTCGCAGATCGAGAAGCTGTGAAAAACCAAGAATGGCATTAAGAGGTGTTCTTAACTCATGACTCATACTGGTAAGAAATTCTGATTTGGCTAAACTAGCCATCTCCGCATCGGCACGTGCAGTCTCTAATTGAGCTTGTGATATTTGTATGGATTCAAGCATACTATTGATACGTAGTACCAACGCGCCAAGTTCATCATCAGAAGGTTCGCTCTCTACCCGGTTAGAGAAATTACCTGTTACTTCTATATGGTGAACGCTCTTCTCAAGAAAAATCACTCTTGATGTTATTATTCGCTGAATAATAAATATTAGTATTATAGCTATAACAACAGCGCATAATATTAATGCTGCCATCATATATGAGATTGCATGAACGCCTTGTTGATAAATATCCCTGTCGCCCTTGGATTCGATAAGAACTACTGGCATTCCAAAAATATCTTTTAATAAAACATAGGCAATGACAATATTATCATTTACATAATTTATTTTTGATACTCCCTTATCACTAATCTCTTTCGCTATAATTTTCTCACTTTCCTTCCATTCATTAACATGATGTAACTGCGTCGCAACCTGCGTTGTCTTCGTCAGTCTATCAATCAAATCTTTATTTAAATTTCGGCCCATCAGAAGTATACCGCGCGGATCTTTTTCCTTGTTACTATCTGAAATCGGGTATGCCGTTATAATGTAAGACTCTTGTTTCAATTTAATAATTCCACCAAATGCTTGATCTGCTAGTTTTGGTCGAAACAAAATACTTTCCGGTGTCAGGTATGCTAATAAACCAGCAGGGAGATCAAGCATAACTTCATTAACATGATCATATTTTTTACCGAAAATAACTTGAGCTGATTTATTAACAAATATAATGAAATCAAGGCGACTATCCTGAAATGTAGACTCAACTATATTTGCCGCTACATACTCAGGGTTGCCATCTAAAATAAATTTATAGCTTTCATCCCACACTGCCCAATCAGCGCTAAATGAAACCAGATCACCGATTTCTGTAGCGACAGAATTTTCAATACGCTCGATATTTTTTTTCGTTTGTGAGACTTCAAGTTTGCGAAAACTCTGCAGGAAAATAGAATGGGATAAGATATATATAATACCGAGTAAAATACAAAAAGTAACAGTGATACTTAAAAGAACTTTATTTTGAATTCCCATCGCTCTCTTCTTTTTATTTAACAACCACCCACAGCCGTTCATTGTTACTTGATGTATAAAGCGTACACAGTTGACAAAACTTTAACTTGAACTCAATAACCACAATTTTACTAGATTTAAATAACCATAATTTATTAACATCAATATCCCATTACCTTTAAATCCAGGTTCAGCTTTTATCTAGTTGTTTTAGGGTTAGTTCAGGTGAAATAGGGATCCCTACTTGCCGGGATATCCCTGTAATATCAATCAATGTATCCAAACTGGCAATCTTTCCATGGCGAAGTTCCCAGAACGATACTGCGGGAAATGCAATAATACGGTCACTGACTGGAATACCGAAAATCGTTTTTTCAACCACACCACTAAAACTTGCATGGCTCATAACGCGATCACCCTTGACCATCGTTTCTTCAATAACAACCGACAAATCGGGTATCGCATCACGAAATACCTCTACATAACCTATGTATTGATCAAGATTTAGAATGTCATCAGTAAATGTTGTTTGATAATAAAACCCAGATGTCACTAACCCTCTTAATGTCGAAAACTCGCCTGCATTCCAGGTAAGATTTAGATGATCCAACACTAATTGTTCATTATCTGAAAGGGACATATCTCTCTCCACGCCACTGGGCTGCTATGATGTCAGAACTATAACATCACTATGACAGGGAGCTTGTAAGCTATTTTCAAATTGATTCTGTAGGGTTTACCTTACATACCAATATTTGCCCCTACTAGGCTATACTTTAGGTATATTCATTTGTGCCGATAAATAAATTAATGCGTATACAACGACTCAGTCTTTCTCTATTAATTCTGCTCAGCAGCCTGTTTGCCGCCGCTGAAACTCGTCTTGCGCCTCAACATGAAATCGTCGCCGAAGGTGTAACTCAACTTTCGCCTTTTTTCTCTATCAAGTTATCCGGTAATAGCTGGTTAAGCCCTCGTGTTCTAAGAGTTTTCCACCATGATAATGGTAAAAAGACCTTACTCGGTTTGGCAAGATTCTCAGAACATGCTTCACGCCAGAATGGTTACGCTTTGTCCAGCGATGGTAAAACCATACTTTATTTTCATCAAAAACTACCCGATAGAGATGGACTCACTAAACCTGGTGGACTTTATGAATTTCGTCATGGCGGTGAAGACAAGCTACTCCATACCTTTATAAATAATAGCCAGTACCTGCCCATGCAACTTCCAAGCAATATCCTTGTTTTTACCAAATTGAAAAGACGGGTTGATTCTACTCGACTCGATAGTGAGATTTATCTTCGCGATACCAATGGTAATGAAAAACGCTGGACCCCATAGTTTCCAGATATATCTGACAGCTTTACTCTGATAGCCACTCTCTGCCCAATTTTTAACCATTAAAACTCTGACGGCTTTTTTTGTGACCATGTTCACGGCATTATTTATTGCTATGTAGTCAAATTACTACACGCAATAACACAAGATGACTACAGACCTAATGTCACAACATGTTTATAGTCTCACTCAATATTTATTAAACAAGGATGTTTTATCATGCGCGCCATTGGGCTCTACTTACTCTCCGTTACTGCTTTTGTGATGGTCTATCTCACCCTCAAAACAATAATGACGTTCCTCGTTACCATTTAGAATCATTATAAAACAATTCGGAGTATTCCCATGGATTTGGTTACTAACCTTACCCGTCTTCAATTTGGGCTGACGGCAGGTTTTCATATTATTTTTCCAACACTTTTAATCGGCCTCTCCGCCTACCTTTGTTTTCTCTATTGGCGTTGGTTAAAAACCAATAACACGGTATACCTAGATAGCTATAACTTGTGGCTGCGTCTTTTGCTTATCATCTATGTGGTCGCAGCCATTACAGGTGTAGCGCTTTCCGCCCAGTTAGATAACCTTTTTGGCGGTTTCTATCGACGCCTTGAAGATACTCTGGTTCCCTTTAGAAGTTATGAGTTGATTTTTGCTACATTACTTGAAGGTGGATGCATTGGTGTCATGTTGCTTTGTACTCGTGAACAACGCTCTTACAGGCGATTTATAGCAACCCTAATATTTACCTTTGGCATATTTCTAACCGCTTTTTTTGTTGTTAGCCGTAATTCGTGGATGAATACACCTGCAGGCTTTACCTGGAATGGTGACCACGCTGAAGTATTTTCCTATATGCAGGTATTATTTAATCCTTCTTTCCCGCTCCGTTATCTACACATGATCACCGCCGGACTCATGGCCAGCAGTTTCTTTATAATGGGACTTTCTGCCTACCGTCTTTTGCGAAATCGAGGCGACAAGGTCGCACGCACAGGGATGCACATTGGTATTACCGCTGCACTCATATTCTCAATCGCACAATTCATTATTGGCGATCTACATGGCCTGGATGTGCTACAGCATCAACCCATGAAGATTGCTGCGCTAGAAGGACAGTGGGAAACAGAGAAAGGGGCTGGCTTCAAGATATTTGCTATTCCAGATAATGAAAATGAAACCAATCACTACGAATTTGAAATTCCTTACGCGCTTAGTCTTGTTCTTAAACATGACATTTATTCTGAAATTAAAGGCTTAAAAGAACTTCCACCTGAAGAACGCCCTAATGTAAGTGTTAGTTTTTTTTCTTTTCGCATTATGATTGCAATGGCCATACTCATGTTGGTTACCGCACTGATTGGTATATGGCTACGCCGACGTCATGATATCGAAACAAAACGCTGGTATCTACGGTTAACAATGTTTACCGCACCTGCCGGTTTAATCGCCGTGATTGCAGGCTGGTCAGCAGCAGAAGCCGCGAGACAACCATGGACTATTTATGGCCTCGTAAAGACAGTACAAACTGTAACAACTGACTCATCTGAACAAGTTATTGCATCGTTATTAATCTTTAGTATCAGTTATACCGCACTTGGGATATTAGCGTTACTCGCAACAAGGCAAGTTCTATTGGATCGCTGTCAACTACCTATATTGCGAAAAGCTTGTAGCCCGGCATGAGCAATAAAAAGCCGGAGCAAACTGCTCCGGCTCATTAAGTATTAAAAATAGTTATTAGATATTAATCACTAATCGTATTACCACTACCATTATCGATAATATCTACCGCATTATCTTCCAGGTTATTATTGCTGATCGTGTTATTACTCGCTTCAGACCATGCATCAAACGGATTTACACAGTCGCCCACCTCGTCAATACCACATAGCTTTATGCCTGCACCACCAGAATCTTCTACTTCATTTTTTACTACGATATTGCCATCTCCTTGTATCTGGATACCATCACCACCACTACCTTCGACTTTATTCTTTGCTATCAATGACCCCGTTGAGTCACTTGTTGCATTTTCTTGAACGATAACAATACCTAATCGTGTCGCATCCTTAACCTCGTTCTTAGTGATTTCAGAGGCGCGAGTTGGCATGTGGATATGATCTTCGTAATTACCTTTAAATTCATTTTTTGTAATCACCGAACCAACCGCTCTAAATACTAAAATACCGCGTGAACCGGGTGCTGTAGGCTCAAGATCAAACCCGCTACCCAAACGCTTTCGAATAATCGTACATTTTTGTAATATTGCATTTACTGCTGGAGGCCCAACAAACACACCCATATCACGTTTTGTTGCAACCGCCTCTGGATGAACAATGCGTAATTTTTCTATCGTGACATCAGCTGACCAAATATCAAATACGATATCGGCCAATACACCCGCTGGCCGCATACCTTTACCACCATTTGAAATTACGATGGTCTCATCATCACCCTCACCTGAGATAGTAATCCCTGGTTTTGCATTAGGATTTCCTGGACCACCAATACTGACATTCTCAAAATAAGTTCCCTTAGCGACATGGATCTCATCTCCAGGCGAAGAGATATCAACTGCTTGTTGGATGCTGCCGCATGGAATTGATTTTAAACAATCCAGTCCCGCACCATTGGTACTGACATATAAATCTGCTGCTGAAAGTGCTTGGCTGGCAAAAAGAAATGATAAACCGATTACGACTTTCCTGTTCATGTTACTACTCCTTTATTATTAGTATTTAAATGCTCTAATGGCAGCATTGATACTAAGTGAAAAAGAGCCAAGTTGAAATATTGTTAGGTAAAATTGAGGTTTTACGCCGTAACTTCTTCTTTTCTTAGTTTTATACCAAGCCAGAGCACACTAATTAGAATAATGCCAAGTAATGGAATAACACCAAGATTAACTATTTGCCAACCGTAGTTATACTGCAATGCCCCCGCGGTTAATGATGCAGCAGCAACCGTTGTGAATATGACAAAATCATTTAGTGCTTGTGCCTTACTACGCTCTTCTGGTTTGTATGTTTCAGTTAATAAACTCGTTCCACCAATAAAGAGGAAATTCCAACTCACTCCCAATAAAAGTAAGCCGGCCCAATAGTGCGTGACACTATTACCCAATAGATTTGCAGCAACACATCCCAGACCAAGTACACCACCGATAAACATAATCTTTAATACACCGTAGCGGTGTATTAAATGACCTGTAAAGAAGGAAGGCGCATACATCCCCAATACGTGCCACGAAATAACAAATGACGTATCTGAGAAACTATGATCATGCGCATGCATGGCAAGTGGTGTTGCTGTCATCACAAATGACATCACTCCGTAACCTAGCATTGCGCATAACAACGCAACGATAAATTTAGGCTGTGTCGCAATCACCAATAATGGCCTTCCTGTACTCGCTGTTTCTTTGTTCTCTGTATGCATCCGATGAGGTAGCTTAAGAAAGCTTAGAACCATGAGAACAAGAAAATAGATAACTATAATTGAGATATAGTTTCCTGCGAACAGGGTATCGGGTATTGATTCTCGCGTTAGATTCGCTAGATTTGGTCCTACTATCGCGGCAATGACCCCACCAATAAGCACGGCAGATATCGCCTTACTTTTTAACGCGGGCTCAACAATATCGGCGGCGGCAAATCGAAAATAATTACCAAAGGCATTGAACATGCCTATAAATATACCGCTCGCGACAAACAACCAAAAATTCTGATTAAAAATAGCAAATGTAGCTAACGCACCACCGCTCATGCCAAATAAAGTTGAGAACATAAAGGCGCGCTTACGGCCAATTTTCTCCATTAACATCGCGGCAGGAATACTCGTCAACATGACTGCAATAAAAATAACCGCAAGGGGTAAGGTTGCCAATGACTTATCAGGCGCCAACTCTAAACCGACTAAGGCCGTAGACGTAATAAGCAGACTCATGCTACTCATCATGAGCCCCTGACTGGTCGCCAGTAGAGGCACATTACGGCGAAACGTGTTCATAAATTATCCTGTGGAAATTTGGCGGGTTAATATTATAATAATTACAATAAGTTACATTTAATTTAGTAAAATATCAGGGTGAATATGAAATAATACTTGCAATTGACCGACCGGTCAACTATATTTTATCTATGACTCAGGAACAGACAACTCAACAACGCATACTCGATTCAGCCTTCGAGCTGATGCACGCGCAAAGCTATGCCGAAGTTGGCGTTGCCGCTATTTGTGAAAAAGCCGATGTAAAAAAAGGCAGCTTCTACCATTTCTACAAAAGCAAACAAGAACTTGCCATTGCCGTATTTGAAGAAAAATTTTGTGAATACAAGGCGAGTATTCTCGATACCACATTTACTGGCAAGTTAGCGCCATTAGATGAGATAGCCTTGTTTGCGAAAAAAATTTATCAATTACAAACCGAAGTAAAAGCATCCACAGGCCATGTGCTTGGTTGCCCGTTTGGTAATATTGCATTGGAGCTATCAAGTCAGGACGAGCCTATTCGTAACAAGGTGGCACATATCTTTACTCGAAGTATGCAAAGTCTTCGCGACTGTTTACAACGCGGTGTCGACAATCAGGATGAGCAGCTCAAAGGCATTGACGTTAACTCTACTGCAGAGGCAATGTACGCTTATCTTGAAGGCATTATATTGTTCGCCAAAACACAAAATAATACTGATGTGATTCGCCAACTTTCGCCTGCGATGCTCAGTATTCGAATTTACCCCAAATCTAAATAAGCAGCATTAGGTATATAAAGGCTAAGTATTATTACCCATCACCACTAAACCGACCGGTCTACTACTGGTCTATATTACACAAGGAGCACGACCATGAGTACAGCAATACATAAGCAAGAAGTTAATCTACAACCACTACTTTCACCTCAAGCACCTGCTGGTGAAGAGCAAAGAGTAGAAACAATTCTTGAAATGGCCAAGCAGCATCTTGGTTTCATACCTGATGGATTGCGCCTATATAGCCTAAGTCCAACACTGTTGGAAACTTTTTTCACTAACATTGGATATTTTCAAGGTGGCACAAAATTGTCACCTTTATTGACAACGATGATTCGTTATCTTGTTTCATCAAAATCAGAATGTCATTTTTGTATCGATATGAATGAAGGCTTTCTTAATCAGATGGGTGTCGATCTCGACACAGCACGAGCGGCACGGGACGATATAAACGTAGCACCTGTATCTTCAAATGAACGCATCTTACTCGATATTGCTTTACGCACTATTAATGATCCGGATAGTGTAACTCAGGCTGATATAGATGCAGCACACGCAGAAGGCTGGACTGATCATGACATCTTCGATGCTTCAGCTCAGGCAACTAGCAACCGTGCTTTCAATTATCTTTTACGCACATTTAATATCGAGCAACAAGGCGTATTTGCTTAACTCCGGGACTTCCATTGGCCAAGGATGGCTTTTTTATTTAGCACTTAGAACCCACCTGTCATTTGGAAGGCGGCCCAGGCAATCGGATGTTGGTATTTTTGTATACCTTTTATTTGGGCTTGCTGCATCGAGCTGCGCTTATCCATTTTTCTCAACTTACTATAAAAATCAGTCATTAATACACGTGTTGACTCATCTGGCACACTCCAAAGACTCGCTACAATAGATTTAGCACCTGCGTATAAGAAACCACGATTGAGTCCGACAACATCATCACCGTTTTTCACATCACCCAGACCAGTCTGACATGCTGATAAAGTCACCATGTCGGCATTCAATTTTAAATCATAGATTTCCGAAATAGTCAGGTTGCCATCATTACCCACATCTGCACTTAGTAGCATGCGTGAATTTTTAGGGATATCAGGATTGAATTCACCATGGCTTGCTAAATGGATATAGCGGAACTGGCCGCTTACTTTTTTAAATAATGATTCCGATGCATTCTTTCGTAAAATAACCTTTGAATCAGACCAGCCACGCGCAATCGATCTTGCTTCTTGTTCTGCACCAGGTAGATCCATATCTGGATTATTTAGGTCCGGATTCCCTAATACTAATAAATTGCTACTTGGGCTGTTCTTTTTATCAAGAAATTGTAAGGTAGAAGCCGATGGCAGCAGGCGAACAGTATGAGATTCAATCAGGAACCGGCCATTACGCAACGCATTAAATGGCAAATAATGCAGAACCCCATGCGGTACAATCGTTAAATGCTTTTTATTTTTAACCGATGCATATAAAGGTGCAATTAATCGCATGTAGAGCGCGTCAGCGCCTTTCGACCAACCATTACCGGGGTAAGTATTAATGGCTGTACGAAACTCGCGAACGGCCTTATTTAAGCCTTTACCTGACAAGGTGAATATTTCAACCTTCTTCGATGTCACCACAAAGGCAAACAAATCCTCCTCACCCTGATAAAAATACTCTAAAAGCGCTTCATCAGGCTTCAGCATAGATTGGATTTGATTTGCGGAAAGCGACGATACCGTAACCAGTGAGGCCAATTCAGGATTTGCGGCTTTGATAGCAGCACGTGTGCCTTTAACTGAACGTTTTCCAGTCGATGTCTTAACTTTACTATTTGATGCTAGACTAACTTGTTCCAGTTCTTCAAGCTCTTTGAGCAATTTTCGGGTACGTGCAGGCTGGCTATTCGAACTGAACTCTTTCCGGTAGGCCAATAAATCAACCAGGGCGCGTGCTTTACCTCGCTCCGCATATTCCAATGCCTTATCTGGTCTATTAAGCTTCGCTAGTGTTTCAACCATGGTGCTGTAAACGACTTGCTTATCACCTGCAAAACCAATCTTGAATCGTTCAAGGGTAATTGAAGAACGCTGCGATTCTATAACCTCAATCGCCCTGTTTAAATACCCCACTGCTGCATCAGCATTACCTTCTTTCAAAGCAATGCGACCGCGGTCATACAAAACCAGATAATACATCCGGCCAAAACCCGATAACCGCGGTTCAGCCAATGCCTCATCGTAACCTTTTTTTGCATTAACCAAATCGCCTGTCTCTAACTGACAACGATACAGCATAAACTGTGACTCAAATTTATAGATGTATTGTAAATCTTGTATATTGGTTGTACCAAAATAGAATGGTGACAAAATATAATTAGCCGGATTAACATAATTGGCGACCGTGAGACCATCTATGAACAGGCCGCCGAACCCTAGGTTCGACTCAGTCTGCATCGCCTTTAATGCCTCTGCGTATTCCTTATTGGCGAAATAAATTCTTGCTGATGTCGCACGTCGTTCAACATCATATCCACGCGCAGTCAGTGTCCCTGTGTCCACGGCCGTAATACGTTTCGCATATTGCACGGCCACATCCGGTTGTTTCAGGCCGACATATGCCTGCCCTAAATGTCCCATGGATAAAATACTTACCGCATTATTACGATTCTTTTTGACATTCTCATCCTGACCTAATGTAACCACATCAAGTACGGCTTTTCGGAAAATATTATCCTGCACATCTTGCTCTACACCCAACAAAAATGCCTGTTTTTCCGCAACATTAAGTGCCTTACCAGCGTGCTCGATCACATCATCATATTGCCCTAACGCTAAATAGGCTTCAGAGAGCATTGTTTCCAATATGTATGTAGACCATGGTTGATTGTATTTCGGTTTGCTAAAAGCAAATACATTAGGCGTATTGTATTCAAGGTAACCTTTATTAGAGGCTACGCGTTCTGCTAATAATTTATGACAATCAAAAAAAGCCTTAAACTCACGTAACTTGACCAAGCTTCCACATACTTGATAATGATCCGCCATTGTTAATTTTTGAAAACTTTCTGATTTTTCTGCAATAGCTGCAACCTGTTTATGCTCGCCTTGAATCGACTTATTAGAAATTGTCGTAGAACAACCTGTAAGCGTAAGGATCAACAACAAAGAAAAAGTAAATTGTATGATTTTCATGGTGTTTAGCTCTTATGTTATGACACCAATCACGTCCAGGTTCAGGTATCTCTAAAATATTAGTGTTTATTATTTCGTGCCAGAAGATATCGCTTAAGCAACAGGTTAAAGAATAGATTTATTTTTCGTTAGCAAGCAACATCTCTATCCAAAAAGTAGATCCTTCATCTGGCCCACTCTTAACTCCAATCGCGCCCCCCATAACCTCGATCAAGTGCTTTGTAATAACAAGCCCAATACCCACTCCTTCAACCTTAGGCCCGGCACCTAAACGTTCAAAAGGAACAAATAATTTATTAATCTCTTCTTTTGTTAACCCTTTACCCGTATCCATTACAGAGAACCTAATACGCTGCTCTCCAATCAATTCACTGTCTAATGTTATTTGGCCATTCTCACTATTGTATTTCACAGCATTAGAAAGAAGGTTCAATAACACTTGTTTCAGTCGTGTAGCGTCCGCTTTCACAAAAGAATCATTACTGCTGACATTATCGATTATTTCTATATGGCGCGCCTCAGCTTGCGTGCTAACGAGGGTAATACATTGTTTCAATAATTGACTCAACGAAACTCTTTCTATCTCGATATCCGGTTCACCTGACTCTATTTGAGCCAAGTCCAACAATTCATTAATCAGGTTTAGTAAATGATGCCCTGCATCAATAATTTCTTTCACATGTCCTTTTTGCGCTTTGTCCAAACCCTTCGCGCTCATATCCAATATCTGACCAAAGCCCAGAATTGCATTCATTGGTGTACGTAGCTCATGACTCATACGTGACAAAAATTCAGATTTGGCTACATTGGCACGCTCAGCTTCATCACGTGCTTTGGCCAAATCAACCGTACGTTCTTCCACTAATACTTCTAAGTGTGTTCGATATTCTTCTAATTCTAATTCAGATTGCCTACGTTCTGTAACATCCTCAACAAGTGATGCAACACCAATAACCTCACCATCCTGGTCGAGCAATGAAGTGTTGTACCACTCACAAAGTATGGTCCTACCATCCTTTGTGATGTTCTCATTAGTACTGCGCTTACCACCTCGAGCATTAATAAGATCATCCCATACAACATCAACCGCATCTCTAGTGATATCTGGAAGTATATTCTCCGTAATGTGCTTACCGAACACTTCCTCCTTGGTAAAACCAAATATATCTTCCGCTGCCTGATTCCAATCCAGAATTTCAAATCCCCTATTCCATTCAATTACGCCCATAGGCGTATGATCTCTATGAGACTGCAGGCGCTGATTTGAAAGTCGTAAAATTTCTTGTGCTTTATTAAGCTCCTTTTCTGTCGATTTTCTTAGAGCCACTTCAAGTGATAAGCGGCGATTCCATAAGATAAAAATCGCAAGTAAAATGATTGCAACCACAGCGATCTGAAAAGCTAATGTGTAATCCGCCTTTTCTACAATTTTGTTTTTGATCCAACTATCAAGTATTTCTTGTTGCTGTTCCCGACTAATTGTTTTTATAGACTTGTTTAATATAGACAGGAGTTCAGGAAGATTTTTTTGCACACCGAGTGCCAGTTTCGTATCAAATTCGGTTTTACCTGTAATTTTTACATTATTAAGACCCAGATTCGCGATATGATAACTACACAGCGCCAAGGTACATAACAATGCGTCAATTTCACCTGTCGATACCGCTATTAATCCATTTTGGATATCATCTACTGTAATAAAATTAATATCAGAATATTCTCTGCGTATCTTTGATGTATAACCATAATCTTTTATTAAGGCAATTTTTTTATTATTAATATTGCTGATACTTTCAACATAGTTTTCTCTACTATGCATAACAATAACGATCTGATTGGATATATATGGAATTGTAAAATTAAGATACGATTTTAGATCTGAATCATCCGTCTCAGAAAGAATATCGACCATACCTTGTTTAGCTTTTTTGGTTGACTCCGTCCACGTATTACTGGGGCTTATCTTGAATTCAAGACTAGAACTTTCGCTAATCAAGCGAAGGTGTTCTGCAACGATACCAATGTATTTACCATTTTTGTCAAAGGCCTCATAAGGTAACCAATTAGGATCGCCGGCAAAACTGACTGAAGGATGTTCTTCTAGCCACTGTTGTTCTTCTTCGCTTAGCTCTAACTCAGCTACAGACTCACGATCTGCCTGTACCATCATTGATACGGAAAACGATAAAATGAATATTATCGAACTGAAGCTTCGCAACATTATCTAGTTTCCTAAACTAACTCGATGATTTACACCATAATATGTGAATATTTATGTACAAGCCACTACCCATATCCATAATAAGTCGGTGGTATCTACATCCACAAGCCACATAACATACTCATTTCTACTATATATATACGCTTTATTTCTCGTTCCCATTGATTTCTGTTATAGTCGCCGCCACATTAGTTATACATGACACACTTCAGTCTGTGTCTCCTTCGCGGAACCTCCTATGGTAAGCCTCGAATACAATTGAAATTGTTCCCTCCTGGACTGTCTCACGCCACGTGGCTTGGGCAGGCGGTAACCCAAACCCTCTAAGGGCAAACACAACATGTCATTTGAATCACTCGGTCTCTCGGCCGATCTACTCCGTGCTGTATCCGATAAAGGTTATAGCGAACCAACTCCTATTCAGCAGCAAGCAATCCCACTCATCCTTGAAGGACGTGACCTAATGGGTGGCGCGCAAACCGGTACAGGTAAGACCGCTGGTTTTACTCTGCCCTTGCTACAGCGGCTCATGGAAACCCTCCATACTGGCAAAGGTCGCCGTCCCGTACGCGCCTTAATACTCACGCCAACGCGCGAATTGGCTGCGCAAGTACATGAAAGCGTACAAACCTATGGCCGCCATCTACCATTAAAAACAGCAGTCATCTTTGGTGGCGTCAGTATTAACCCGCAAAAACAAAAACTCATTAAAGGTGTCGATATTGTTATTGCGACACCCGGTCGTTTACTCGACCACGTTGGCCAACGTTCCATCGATTTATCACAAGTTGATATTCTTGTACTTGATGAAGCCGATCGCATGCTTGATATGGGTTTCATCCATGATATTCGTAAAGTGCTCAATATCGTGCCTAAACATAAACAGGTATTACTTTTCTCAGCAACCTTCTCAAATGACATTAAGCAACTTGCTAATGGATTAATGACAGATCCTGCTTTGATTGAAGTGGCACGACAAAATGCGGCTACTGATACAGTGACACAAGTTGTTCATCCCGTTGATAAGGTGCGTAAACGTGAATTACTGTCTGCCTTGATTGGTGGTAATGAATGGCAACAGGTATTGGTATTCACTCGAACCAAACACGGTGCTAACCGCCTTGCTGAACAACTGGGTAAAGATGGTATCACCGCTGCCGCTATTCATGGCAACAAGAGTCAAGGTGCACGGACTCGCGCATTAGCTGACTTTAAATCAGGTCAGGTACGGGTATTGGTTGCCACCGATATCGCTGCACGCGGCATCGATATTGATCAGCTGCCACACGTAGTTAACTTTGAACTGCCGAATGTTGCTGAAGACTATGTACATCGTATTGGTCGTACCGGTCGCGCTGGCAATGAAGGCGAAGCAATGTCGTTAGTGTGTGTCGATGAATTGAAATTATTAAAAGATATCGAACGTCTCATCAAGAAAGATATTCCTAGTGTAACCTTCGAAGGCTATGAACCTGATCCATCAATTAAACCTGAACCGATTATAAATGGTCGCGGCAATCAGAAACGGGGTTCACGCAAACCTTCCGGGCAAGGTAAATCTGCTTCGAGTCGAAATAGTAAGCGCTCAAACCCTAAAGGGCACCGTAATAGCCAGAAAAGCTCCGGCAATCGTAGCGGTAACCGCTCGCAAAGCGCGCGTTAAAAATATACCTGTTAGGAACTACTCTCCAGTTAGAAGGGATCAAAGTAAATTTGATCCCTTTTTTTATTTTAGCCCCGGCAATCCAAGCGATAGTGCTGGCCAGTAGGTAATAATCAGTACGGTCAGTAGCAAAATAATAAAAAAAGGTAAGGTCGCCCGATACAGTTGCATAATGGGCTTCTTAAACCGATAGCTAGCAATGAACAGGTTCATGCCAACCGGCGGTGTAAAATACCCTATCTGCATATTGGCGAGAAATATAATACCCAGATGCACCGGGTGAATGTTGTAACCTATCGCGATCGGTAACAATAACGGTACCATAATAACCAGTGCTGAGAAAATATCTAACATCGTGCCGAGCACCAGTAAAAATATATTCAGCAATATCAAGAAGGTTAGCTTGTCACTCACATGCGACTGGATCATGGCAAACAGCTGCGCCGGTATCTCGGCATCAATAAGATAATTTGTCGATGCCAGTGACATGCCTAGAATAATCAGGATTGCTCCAACCAGTACCATTGATTCACGCATCACCACCGGCAGCTGCTTAAGTGATACCTCGCGGTGAATACCAACCTCAACTATCAATACGTAAAGTGCAGTCACTGCGGCCGCTTCAGATACGGCAAAATAACCAGTGTAGATCCCGCCAAGTACAATAAATGGCAACGGTATTTCCCAGCGCGCCTCCCAGAGCGCGGCACCCGCTTCTCGTGCTGAAAATTCCAGCAGTGGTTGCGCACGGTTCACCCACACCACCCATATTGATAACAATGCCAACATCAACATACCCGGTAGGATGCCCGCCAGAAACATATCATCGACAGTCACTGATTCATCAACGCCGAGTTGCTGAACAATCACGGCATACAAGATCAAAGGGACTGATGGTGCAAATAGGAGACCAAGGCTGCCCGAGGTTGTGACCAGGCCTAGATTAAAGTTTTCTTTATATCCGGCCTGTGCCATGGCCGGCACCAGTAATGCACCCAAAGCCACAATGGTCACGCCTGAGGCACCGGTAAAGGCTGTAAAGAATGCACAGGCTAATAAGGCAACTATTGCGAGTCCACCTGGCATCCAGCCAAGCAATGCCCGTGTTAATTTTACCAGCCGTGCTGCTGCCTGACTTTCACTAAGCAAGTAACCAGCAAAAGTAAAAAGCGGTATGGCCAGTAGGATCGGCATTTCCGCAAGTCGGTAGAATTCAATCAGCACTGCACTGAGATCAATATCTGAACGATAGAAACCAAACAGTGCCGATGCTGCAATGATTACAAACAATGGTGTGCGCAGTAATGCCAATACAACCAGTGCAAGGCTGATCAAGATCGTCATGTCTGGCTCTTCAGGCCAGCTATACACCGCACCAGATAACGAATACTTATTACCGAAAAACCAAGCGGAATGATTAGTTCAAACCACCATGCTGGCAGTCCATAAAAGGCAGTAACGCCAGCTTCACTATCTTGCATAACAAACTGCACAGCATAATATGTAAGCACCGCACAAATACACAAGGTAAAAACATCGGAAATAAATGTAGTGATCCGCTTACTACGTTCTGACAGGTAACGGGTGAGTATATCAATACTGATATGGTTGTCATTGCGCGTCGCAACCATCGCACCAAGTAGCGCAACCCATAACACCAGAATACGTAATAACGGATCACCCCAGGCAAAGCCCGTATCAAAGACATTACGTAATAGAATTTGAACAGAGGCGATCAGGATCATCGCTGACAACAAAAGAACCAGCACCCCATCCTCAAGCTTGTTGGCATAGTGCAACAGGCATTGCAGGAAACCCTTATTTTGTTTTGTGTGTTCCTTGCCGATAGTCATTCAGATAGTTCCTGAGTATTTTCAACATGTCCCCGGAAAAAATTCCCTGCTTTGTCAGCTCGGTCATTGCCTGCGAAACTTTGTCATTCAATTTTTGTTGTTTCGACATATCAGGCGTGATAAAGCTGATCCCCTGATTCTGAAGTGCCTCACGCGCAGCCGCATTATCCTGACGATTTTTTTCACTGATCTTTTTAAATGTCCTGCCCATCACTTCCGCTACGATTTTTTGATCTGCTGGCGAAAGTCTTTCAAACACCTTACGTTTCACTATCATGGTTGCATACAGATACAACAAAGGAATATCTGTCAGGTATTTAACCCGCGTATGCCATTGCAAAGCAATCGCACCAATTGGCGATGAACCAACTGTATTAATCAAGCCTGTCTGCAGACCTGTCAATACATCTGTCAATGGTAAAGGGATTGGCGTTACCCCAATCGATTCAAATGCGGCTCGACTAATGCGGTCCCCTTGTGGTGACCAGACTTTCTGGTGTTTCAAATCGCCGATAGCATCCAGTCGGCTACTCGACATCAAGTAAGCGAAACCGCCACCACTCAGGCCAAAACTAACAAAACCTTTTTTTTTCAAGCCATCAATAATCCGGCTATCCATGCGCTGGCGAACATAATCAACTTCCGCATAGGAGCTGAATGCAAATGGAATATTATAGATCTGGCTATCAGGGTATATCTTGGCAACACCGCCACTTGTCAGAGCCGCACCGTGCAACTGGCCTATACGGATCTTGCGTAGTACGGTTGCATCGTTACCCATGACGCCGCCTGGATAAAACCTGAATTTCACCCGACCTTCAGTCCGCTTCGATATTTCTTTGGCACCTTCACGCACCGTATTCATCCAGCTGGTGCCATCAGGGAAGATAGTCGCAATTTTGAATGTCTTGGCATCAACGGATAAAGAAAGACATATCATGAATATAAAAGAAAGCGATCGAATCATTAGAAATAATCTCCAGCTGAATCAAGCAACTTGCGTGCCTGTTGCTGAGCAAGAACATTGCTCAAGGTGAGTCCAGAATAATTCGGATTGGCTTTAATCACTTCATTCAATAAGCCGTCATGCAGCTTCCGATCAAACACCAATCTTGCATAGCGCCGTGCCAGCTCCACCTTGGCAATCAGGTTACGACCTTTAGATAATTTAATAGCACGTTCAAAATGCGTCCGTCCCTGCTCAGGCTTGCCTCCCAAATTAGCAGGCAGACGTGTCAGTAATACGCCAAGATAAACGTGTGCCAGACCATTCTGGTAACCGGGATCAATGGCCACAATACGTTCCATCATCGTTTCAACCTTCGGCAAATCGGCTATCGCATTCCAGTCATCTGCATTAGCCAACACCCAACCTGCCCAAGCTGTGGCATAGATATAAAGCGCATCAATATCGCTCTTGCCCATTTTATTAATCACTTCAGAAAATTTAGAGAATTCACTAGATTCAGTACGGCAAAGTTCAGGCTGTCCCAGACAAATAGCGCGCTTTGCATATTCTCGTGCGCGAGCAGACAACAGCTTTGATCGTGCTTTATCTTTAACGAATACGGTTGAATACGTGCTATAAAGTTGAGCGCCTGCGAGTAAAAGACCACGTTCGTTTGGGTTACTCTGAATATTCCCGTCAATGAGCAACATGTAGGCTGGTGCACCTGCCCTGACAATGGCAGGATCATTCTGGTTTGCGATACCCTTCTGCAGATCACGCGCTAAACCTTCAGCAATCATTGACGCGCAACCAGTCAGCATACTGATTAGCCCAATCAGCACAGTGTAACGAAACGATGTGATTAACCTATAACCGTTCACGATATTCCTGCTTAAAGCTTATTTAATTATTATTTTAACTTCGATACCCAAATTGCCAATCGATGTTTCATCGATTTCTGTGAAACCTGGTCTTCTGGCAGTGGCGTTATTATTTTGTCGTGACAAAGTAAACGGTAAATATACTCGATTTTCTCACTCGCAGAATCCGTCGCCTCAAATTCAACAACCCCGCGATCTTCACCATACTTAACGCCAGCAGCAATGGCTTTTTTTACTAATTCGTTTTCATTCTTAAGCTTCTTCATTGCACGCCTCCACGCATCTAAATGAATGCGGTATCATTAACTATACCAATTCGCTATTTTATAGCTTTACTATAACTCTAATTGTAAGTAATCGAGTAACAAACTTACCTTTGCTGGCATAAACTGTCTTTGAGGATATATTGCATTGAGATCTAATGCTGTCGGTATGTAATCTCTCATA